>Ga0209955_1000201_pt1 | contig 23377 bp, 18 predicted proteins | sample SalPonA_A_H2O_MG_FD_185716 | JGI IMG/M metagenome (GOLD analysis project Ga0209955, IMG submission 185716) | Water microbial communities from South San Francisco under conditions of wetland restoration - Salt Pond MetaG R2A_A_H2O_MG (SPAdes)... | ecosystem: Environmental > Aquatic > Non-marine... | reverse complement strand
ACCAAGGCCTTGCCTGCTGCTCCCGCTAGCAAATCCTCCCTCGGGTTCGAAGCCGAGAAACCGCTCTTGCTCGTTCTTGGCGGCTCCCTCGGAGCTCGAGCAATCAACGTACACATCGACAAAAGTCTGGAGGCACTCAAAGCACAAGGCTGGCAAATCATGTGGCAATGTGGAAAGCTCTACGAGAAAGAGTACGTCCAACGGTCAGGCAAAGGAGTGAAAGTTTCCGCCTTTATCGACGACATGGCGAAGGCCTATGCCGCAGCTGATGTGATCGTCTCCCGTGCTGGAGCAGGCACCCTAAGCGAACTTTGTTTGATCGGCAAGCCCGCATTGCTCATCCCGAGCCCAAATGTGGCGGAGGACCACCAAACACACAATGCAAAAGCCCTCAGTGAGAAGGGCGCTGCAGTTTTGATACCGGAAACGGAATTGGACCAAAGATTTACAGCAGAGCTTGAGGCGCTGCTCCGAAATAAGAAACGAGGTACTTTGATGGGTGAGCGGATAAAATCGCTCGCGTTGCCACGTGCAACCGCGGATATTGTGGACTTGATAGAAGAATTGGCAGGTGAATAACAGACAAGAACATATTGTCTTTTTAGGGATTGGCGGGATCGGCATGAGTGCGATTGCTCGTCATTACTTGCGCTTAGGCGTGCCGGTTTTCGGATACGACAAAGTGCGAACCCCCCTCACCGATGCTCTTGAGTCGGAAGGCGCCCTGTTGTGCTTCGACGAGAACACTTCACATTATCCGGGCTGGGACCCCGCAACCACTACGGTGATTTACACCCCTGCCCTTCCCGCTGATTTGATCTGGTTCGACTACTTCAAAGAGTTCCGTTGCATAAAACGTGCTGAAGCGCTGGGCACCATCGCAAATCAGGGTCGTTGCTTGGCAGTAGCCGGAACGCATGGAAAGACGAGCACTTCGGCTATACTCGTACACCTACTTACAGAGGCAGAACTAGATCCTACAGCCTTCATTGGTGGAATTATGACAGCATCCGGTACCAATTACCGCTTGGGCAACTCAGACCTTGTCATCGTCGAAGCCGATGAATTTGACCGTTCCTTCCTACACTTGCACCCTTGGGCTGCCGCAGTCACCACAACGGACGAAGACCATTTGGATATTTACGGCAATGGAGGAGCGCTATTAGAGACGTTCAACGACTTTGTCGATCAAGTTGCTGGACCCGTGTTCACCGCGACCGATTTAGAAAAAACCATCCCAGTAGGTAGCGAAGGAAGCCACTGCTGGGCCAGCGACATTGAGCCCAAACAGGGCGCTTATCACTTCACCTTGCATCTTCACTCCGAGGCACACCGTACCTCGCTTATGATGCCAGGGCGACACAACATATACAACGCTGTACTCGCTGCTTCTTTAGCGCATGCCGCAGGAGCTCATCCGAAGGACATCGCAGCGGCCCTTCCTAAGTTCCAAGGCATCAAGCGCCGCTTTGAGTTTCACTTGCACCAACCGGTAGTATTGATCGAAGACTACGCGCATCACCCGACTGAACTTGAGGCGCTGCTCGACAGCGTAGACGAGCTCTATCCGACGCAAAAGATCGCCCTAGTGTTTCAACCTCATTTGTACTCGCGCACACGAGATTTCATGGACGGGTTCAAATACCAATTATCCCGCACAGAGCGATGCTTTATCCTGCCGATCTACCCCGCTCGAGAATTGCCGATCAAAGGCATCACCTCAGAAGTACTTGCGGCGGGAATTAGCGGCGGTGCCGTCGTACAGAAGGAGGCCCTTATCGAAACGCTACTTTCTAGCGACTGCGAGGTCATTTTAATGGTGGGCGCAGGCGATATCGGAAATCTTGTTGCACCCCTAAAAGACGCACTGCAATGAAGATGAGCAAAAAAATACAACGTGTTACAGGAGTTCTGCTCCTGGTAGTGCTCATGACAGGTGTGCTCCTCGCCCGTTACAGCAGCGGACAATACTGGAATTCCAAAAAGTATAACACTGTAGAAATAGAGGTTGAATACCCTGATAATCAAATACTTGTATTTGAAAAAGAAATCAGCGAAGTGGTCGATATCTTTTTCGAAGAAGAACCAGATTCTAATGTACTGAGCCTCAATGCATTTTTGTTAGAAACTGCCGTCAAGGAGCTGCCGTATGTGATGGATGCTCAAGTATATTGGAATATGCGAGGCGCTTTGCGCGTAGAGGTGCTGGCTAAACAAGTGAAGGCTATAGTGGCAACAGCGGGCACACCATCACTACTGACCCTGCAAAATGAAATTTTGCCGAAACCAAAAGGGACATTGCTCGACCTACCGATTATCACCGGGATATCGGACAGCGCATCGGCCGCAGCAGCAGGCGAATTGCTTAAAAAGGTCGTGGGAAGCCCCGCATTTTCGCTTGAGAACCTCGCCCAGCTCGATGTTCAAAGCACCAGTTTAGCGCTTGTTCCACACGGGTACAACCACGTGATTGTAGCGAACAAGGACCAAAGACTGGCGATGGATTTAAAAAAATTGGCCGCCTACTATGGTGCGACACCACAGGAGGAATTGGCCACTATAAAACGCATTGATTTGCGCTATAAGAACCAAGTAGTAACTACAACAAGATGACACAAAACGCCCCACTAGCAGTAGGATTGGACATCGGAACCACAAAGATTGTGGCCGTTGTCGGGAGGTTGAATGAACACCGCAAGATCGATGTGCTCGGGATCGGAAAGAGCAAAAGTCTTGGTGTGCAGCGCGGCGTAGTCGCGAACATCACCCTGACCATCGAAAGTATTCAAGCCGCGATCAAGATGGCTGAAGAGCACTCCGGCCTAAAGATTACAGAAGTAATGGTTGGGATTGCTGGACAGCACATTCGTTCGATGCAACACTCGGACTACATCATGCGAGACGATGCAGAGGCCATCATCAACACGGAGGACCTCGAGAAGCTCAAGCAGAATGTAAACAACCTGGTGATGATGCCGGGCGAGCAGATACTGCATGCCTTGCCGCAAGAATACCGCGTGGACGGTGACAGCAACATCGTGAACCCACAAGGGATGTACGGATCACGCCTCGAGGCCAATTTCCACATCGTTGTAGGTCAGATCGCTTCGATCAAAAACATTGCACGTTGCGTGGAGCAAAGCAGTCTCAAGGTGGGTGATATCACCCTAGAGCCTTTGGCGTCCGCAGATGCAGTACTTGCCGAGGAGGAAAAAGACGCAGGTGTAGTTCTCGTGGACATTGGCGGAGGTACTACTGATATCGCTATTTTCAAAGACAACATCATCCGCCACACGGCCGTCATCCCGTTCGGTGGAAAGGTGATTACAGAAGATATCAAGGAAGGCTGTGAGATTATCGAGAAGCAAGCAGAATTGCTCAAAGTCAAGTTTGGTTCAGCTTGGCCTGGAGAGAACAAAGACAACGAGATTGTAAGTATCCCGGGACTTCGCGGAAGACCGCCCAAAGAGATCAGCTTGAAGACGCTCTCGAAAATCATCAATGCACGTGTACGCGAAATCATGGAGAGTGTCATCGCCGAGATTCGCAACTACCAGCAGAACGACCAACGCAAACGTCTGATAGGCGGTATCGTACTAACAGGCGGCGGTTCACAACTCAAGCACATGAGCCAATTGGTCGAATACCTCACGGGAATGCCAACACGTATTGGGTACCCGAATGAGCATTTAGCAAGCGGCTACAAAAAGGAATTGGCTTCGCCAGTGTATGCGACCTCCATCGGTCTATTATCGATGGCGCTAGAATCACAAACGGCACCGATGGCCTATGATCCCAACGAGATTGCTGTTCCAGAACCAGAGCCAGTAATCGACGAAACTCCTGAAATCAAAGAGGTTCAGGAAGAAGAAGGTTCTCCTGAACAAACCGGGAGCACGCAAGCCAAACCTCGTAAAGATCCTTTGTGGAAGGGTTTTGTGAGCGGCATCAAGGAATGGTTAGAAAATGACGACGACATAGAATAAGAACACCATGTTAGAAGACGGAATTCAATTCAACTTACCGAAAAATCGGAGTTCAGTAATCAAAGTAGTCGGCGTGGGTGGCGGTGGCTCAAATGCCGTAAACCACATGTCTGACGTCGGGGTGAACGGCGTAGATTTCATCGTGTGTAACACCGATGCACAAGCGCTCTACCACAGCCCCGTGGTGAATAAAGTGCAACTCGGCGTTTCGCTCACCGAAGGTTTAGGTGCCGGTGCGGATCCAGATATCGGTCGCGAAGCAGCGAAAGAGAGTTTGTCTGAGATCACACGCATCTTAGAAACAGGTACTAAAATGTGCTTTGTAACCGCTGGAATGGGCGGTGGAACAGGTACAGGTGCTGCTCCTGTGATCGCGAAAGCGGCCAAGGACATGGGCATTTTAACTATTGGAATCATTACCTCACCGTTCTCTTTCGAAGGAAACATCAGAGCAAGGCAGGCAGAGGAAGGTATTCGTGAAATGCGCGAAGCTACCGACAGCTTGATTGTCATCAACAACGATAAATTGCGCCAAGTATATGGCGACCTCGGATTCCGCAACGCCTTTGCCAAAGCAGATGAAGTTCTTGCTGGAGCAGCGAAAGGGATTGCAGAGGTCATCACCAACCACTACACGCAAAACATTGACTTGCGCGATGCAAAAACGGTACTTGAAAACAGTGGTAGTGCACTCTTTGGGACAGGTTCAGGCGAAGGCCCTAATCGTGCTTCAGATGCCATTAACGCTGCACTGGACTCACCGCTATTGAACGACAACCACATCAAGGGTGCAAAAAACATATTGCTCTTACTTACCTCTGGTAATGGAAGTGATGAAGTAACGATTGATGAGATCGGTGAAATCACGGATCATATTCAGCGCGAAGCCGGTGGCAATGCCAATGTGATCATGGGGATTGGCGGCGAAGAAGAAATTGGCAGCAGAATTACCTGTACCATCGTCGCTACCGGATTCCCAACGGGAACACGCGTATTACCGACCGATAGAGTGGAAAAAGTCATTCATGATTTAAAAGAAAACGAAGAACCAACAGAAGACCTTTCAGCGCCTGCAATTGCAGAAACGCCTGTGGAAGCTCCAGTTGAAGAGCGCGTTATTCTAGATCTAGGAATGAGCGAAAATGAATCTTCTGTGTACCAAGACCCGACCCCAAACTTTGATTTGGACCAGGAGTACTTCGAAGAAGAAACGCAAGAGGTAGCACAAGAAATGGTGGACGAACAAGCCGTCAACCTAACTGAGGTTAATGCAACTGAAGAGACGTACGTTGATGCGCCGATCGAGACCGCAGCGCAAGAAGCTATAACGAATACCGGATTCCCTCAAATGCCAGCAGAAGATGATGCTGTATTTGAACAAGCGATGACTGGGGTCGAAGAAAATACCGAGACTACAGTGCATGTTCTTGAATGGGATCTCGAAGAAGAAGCCGAAGTGGAGACCGAAGCACCGATGGACACACCGATTCAAAGCGAAGTGACCGAGGAGCCGGCTGCCGAAATGGAAGATGAGCAAGCATCAACTCCCGAGATCAAAGAGGAACAAGCGCCTCTTGAAGCACCAAGTTGGGATTTGTTTGGTGTGCTAGAGCAGGACGATGAAGAGGAGATAGAATTGGTCATTGTCGATGAGGATGAGACTGAGGAAGTACAGATGAGCACAGCATCGTCTGAACCCAATGATGAGGCTTTTGATATGCCCGCTCCGCCGAAAATGGAGCAACCTCAAGGCATGATTCAGGAAGATCATCGAATAGATCAGATGCCGCAAGCTTTGGAAACTCCCTTAGATGACACACCTGTTTCTAAGACCACAGAAAGCTCTGATTTCAAGTCGCCTTCAACGAGTGACGAGATGACCACCACTTTCACTTTGGACGACATTCAGGGCGATGGATTCACTTTAGATATCGACACTACTCCAGGTATGGTCAGTGGTCCAGAAATCATCGAAACGATTGAGGAGGTAGAAGCCATGGATCCTTTTGAGATGAGTCTGAATCAAATGCCGGATTTACGAGCAAAATCCGAACAAGAGACGATAGAGCAAAGCTTTACCGTACCTAGCGTGGAGTTTGAGCAAGAGGAATTGGTGGCGCCCGTTCCAACGATCGAAGCGGAATCGGTCACTGATCCGGATTTACATTTTGAAGTGAAGAAAGCACCAGTAAAGGCTACTCAGGCAGCGCCGATAGAGGAACCAAAATCACTTCCTAGCACGGATGAAATGGATGTGCCGCTGAGCGAACTTCCAAAACGTAGCTTGAATGATATGCCTTCAAAAGTGAAGGACCGTATCTCTCGTTTGCAGTCCTTTCAATACAAATTCAAAGCGAACCAGCAAAACTTGAGTGACACGGAACGCATACCAGCATACATGCGTCAAGGAATGGATGTAGATTTGCCAAACAAAAGCAATGAACAACCTTCGAACATCGGCGTTGATGCAGAAGGAAATTTGAGAACGAACAATTCGTTTTTACACGATAACGTAGACTAAACAATGGCACTAGAAACCCAAATCATGGCCGACCTCAAGGAGGCTATGAAAGCAAAAGACCGCGTAGCACTAGAAGCACTTCGCGCTATTAAAACGGCTCTGTTAAACGAGAAAACTGCTGCTGGAGCAACAGAAATGACAGAAGCGAATGAATTGAAAATCCTCACCAAACTGCGCAAGCAGCGCATAGACAGTATGACCATCTTCCGCGAACAAGGACGTGAAGATCTTGCTGAGCCAGAAGAGGCGCAAATCGCAATTATCGAGCGCTATCTGCCTGCAATGTTGAGTGAAGCTGAGATCGAAGCGAAAGTGCAAGAAATCATCACGGAACTCGGCGCCAGCTCTATGGCCGACATGGGTAAGGTGATGGGTAAAGCATCAGGTGCTATGGCTGGACAAGCCGATGGTAAAGTAATCAGCGGTATTGTTCGCAAATTGCTCGCCTAAGCGACCCTTGAAACATAAAAAAAGCCCGACGATCTGTAGATCGTCGGGCTTTTTTTATGCGGCGCCTGCGGCGCTTAATGCGATACGACCACTTTAATGGTCGCTCCGGTCTTCAGTACGGCAACATAGGTTGCTGAGGGCCAAGTGCTACAATCTATTGAAGTTTCTCCCGCTACGTGCGGAACACGCTTAATTTCAGAGGATCGTGTGTTTACAAACCAAGCGGTTCCCTCGAAGGGTACTGAAAGTGTTACTCTTTGGTTCGCTGGATTGGGAAACACCACCGCATCATTAGACTGCGGAGCATCTAGCGTACCGACATTCATAAATGGATTCCAGGCAACACCCACTGAATCTCCATAGAGGTAATGTGCCAATTCCGGATGATCAATAAACGGGTTTCTATTGCCCTGCATGCTATCAATCACATGATTGCGGTGCAACTCAAAAGCATCTACGGTATCTTGGAAGTGCCACTCTAACAAGGTCGACATCACAGCAAAAGTGGTCCCGCCCGAGTTGAGCGCTTCACGCATGACTAAATCCGGCTCACTACCGGCACCCTCATAACGCAAATCCATGTACATAATGATTCTCGCAAGATCCCCTTTGATCTCATCGCGAGGCTCGAAAATTCCTGCCGACGCGTTGTAGCGATTTCCTGTAGCATTTCCGTTGTAATTAACCGCAGAGCCACCTGTGCCCAATTCATCGTACTCGTGGTTCGAACGCAGCGAATTCAATCCGCCATCTGCCGGCTTAAGATTGTGCACATCCGTACCCGGTCCCGCACTTGTGGTAAAGCCACCCAAACTGCGCGGCCACACATGTTCCCTGTTCCAGCCGTTACCTCCGTTGTACTCCTGAGCACCATTGACTGATACACCGGCATAAATCAAACGAACATTCGCTGTATTCGAAGGGTCTGCATCGCTCACCTTCAACACATCCCAAGTATCCGTGGACGAAGAGCTGTAGGGTAATTTCGAATGCACACTGATAATATCTGTCAGCGCCTCACGAAGATCATCCCCGTCCTCTCCCCAAGCATCTTGGTAGTATACGAGCGGTTGTGCTGCAGCTGAGCCCGCAAAAAGAGCAAAAACGAGTGCGGATAAAAGTGTTCTTAGTTTCATTCGGCAAAGATGCGGAATCTTAACCGTTTAACGCCAATTTTCGATGTTCACATCCGGAAAGAGCGCCTGCAGATCTCGACCCACATGAGCGTGCTCTTGCTTAAACCTTGCTAGTACTGGTGCATCGGCGGCATCATCTGGCGCACGCCCCCCGCTATTTACCTTCATGTACAAAGGCAACAACAAGCGCTGAACCACATGAGGAATAAAAGGCTGCAGACGCAGACCAAGCTGGTGCAATGCGCCACTTTTGATGGCGACACTTTCATTGCGGTGTTCAAAATCAAATTGGGTATAGAACGAGGGATCAATGTCTACATATTCGGCAATTTCCTTCATCACCTCCTCTTTACGTCGAACCAAATCCTCAAAAGCCCAAACACGTACATGGCCCTCAGGCATATCCTCAACCCACTTTTGCAAATAATGCGCGTAGTTGACATACTTCTCGACCTTCGGCAACTTCACGTACTCCTCCAGCGGTAAATGAACCGATTTTGTACGGTACTTCTCCATTTTATAGTGACTGTACATCTGCTTACTAGGCTCGCGCAACAGAAAGATCATCTTAGTTCCTCGAGCGGCAAAGGCTTTGCGCGCTTGTTCTTCGTACAAGTAATGTGCAGTAGCCTCAAAACGTACTTTCTTCCCGGCGCCGCCTTTGAAAAACTTCAAATAATCAGCTTCACTATGTTCGTGAACGTTCGCCTCTTTGTTGAAGCGGTTGACCTTGTCCGCGTAAAAGAACGTTTCCTTTTTAGGCGAGCCGTACACCTCTGGATGCGCTGCCAACCAAAAATAAAGGCTGCTCGTTCCGCATTTCGGCGCACCACCGATGATCAAATTTGGAAATAGATCACTCGTTGCCATAGGCTAGATTGCGTTTTTTGCTACGAAGTTTTGAATGGAATCATAGGTCGTTTGATGCGCCGTAACGGTGGCACTTACCTCTTGGATTTCCGCCTCATTGAGCTGCGTTTTCCATTTGATCAGTGGATCCCCTTTAGTCGTAGTATTGACCAATTGGGTAGCACGCTTTGCGATGGCATCTGCCTCCACTTTGTGCTCAGGCAACAGGTCCAAAGCATCAAAAAGTCGTTGGAGAACCTCGCCTTGTTGACTCACTAAATCTTCATAACGTATGACTATTTTTTGAGCAAAATTGGCCGATTCAAACTCTTGAATTGCAAGCGCATTCATTCGCATCCACATTTCAGGAATGATCTTGAAATCTTCAGGGAATGAACGTGCGTCAGACGGCACATCCTCGTAGGTCTGACCGTAACAAGTTGTGGGGTCAGGCGAGAGAAAATACCTCCTGCCATCGGCTTTTTGCAGCTTCTCAAAATGGAACTTCATCGAAGCCGAGTGACTGTAAACATCCCTAATAATCAATACCAGCGTACTGCTTGGGAACAATCCTGCGACGTACCCCAACTTATTCATCAGGTGTGGACTCTTATTGACCGGGATAATATGGTCCCAATCGTAACTCGATCGACCTAATCCGTGGTAATATTTGGCGTAGCGACGCATCGCTTTGCGTTTGAGCGTCTGACTTTGACTGATGAAATCTGCAATATATCGGGTCAATTGGTACGTGTACTCCGCAGAAGCATCTTCCGCCGTGCGATGTGCACAGGTCCCTTTGATCGGAGCCCCGCCAATACTGTCCCAAATCGCATTCATCTCCACGCCAATTTTTAGCAACTGTGGATGCGAAGTCATCTTATCCACTAAAAACGTCGTACCCGAGCGCATACACCCCGTCACAAAAACAGGTGCTGCCAACGGCTTTGGATCTGGCTCACCGTGAGTACCAAAAGTATTTCGTAGAAAGACGGGGAGCTTTAGCATCAGTTCGAGGTACGTAAAGATTGAAGTATTCGAACTACATCGGCACAAATCCCTGCAATACGCTCGTTTTCAAGACCGTAATAGATCGGCAAACACAAAATAGATTTGGACACCTCTGCGGCAATTGGCGTATACCCCGGAGATTTTATGTACTTCAAAGTATTTAAGGCCGGGTAGAAATATCTACGCGCAAACACGCCCTCAGACTCCAATTCCTTCAAGACCGCTAAGGCCTCTTCCTCAGATCTAAAGACAACGGGATAATAGCTGTGGTTCCATTCGACCTGCGGATCAATTTGTGGACGAGCCAAACTCAATTCCTCCAACAATTCGTTGTATTTGTCGTGCTGTCTTTTGCGATCAGCCAAAATTTCTTCTACATAGCGTAGATTGACTAACCCTACCGCTGCATGGAGCTCGCTGTTCTTCCCATTGACTCCCACTCCCTCAAACTTCTCAGGCCCGTAGTGGCCGAAATTGCGCAGGCGGTCTACGCTAAAACGTAGGGGGCTTACCAATCCAGAGATGGAGTCAATCTTTTCTTGGTCGGCGTCATTGACAAAAATTGCACCGCCTTCCACGCTGTGAAAAAGTTTCGTCGCATGCATACTCAAGGTGCAGATATCTCCATAATTAAAGATGCTCTGGCCTTTATAGGTGGTTCCAAAACAATGCGCACCGTCGTAGATCACTTTGAGATGGTGACGCGCTGCAATCTCTGCAATCGCCTCAACATCGCAAGGCACACCAAAAACATGGGTCGCCAAAATCGCAGTAGTACTCGGCGTAATGGCCTCCTCAATCTTTGTTGGATCGATATTGAAATTTTTCGGATCGATATCTACAAACACGGGAGTCGCATGTTCCCATACGATGCTCGAAGTAGTGGCCACATAGGAAAAAGGAGTGGTAATGACTTCCCCTGAAACATTCAAAGCCTTCAAAGCAATCTGCAGTGCTATGGTGCCGTTCCCTACTACAGCACAGTCGTGCGTACCGAGGAAACTAGCCATCTGCTCTTCTAACTGACGCAGCATAGGACCGTTGTTGGTCAACCATTCTGCATCCCACGCTTTTTTAATCTGTGCCGAAACCTCCTCAAAAGGAGCTTGAAACGGCTTGGTTACAAGGATATTTGTCATACAGCAACAAAGCTAATGTTTGGAAACTTAAATCTTTCGGCGAAGCACAATAAAACCGAGCCCCGCACCGAGGGCTATAAATGCATTTTTCACCACTAACCTCAGCCAAAAACTTTCGCTGAGCAAGGATTCTATGAGCATTGCACCACCTAGGACGGCAGCGGCAAAAAAGAGCAATTGGAGCTGTACGGTGCCAAAGGGCTGAATACCTTCCTTGAGGTAAAGAAAACGCGCTTTGACCAGATTAAATATCGTGTAGGCCGCTACAAGTGCATACCCCGCGCCGCGAAGCCCGTAGAGGGGAAGCAACAGGTAATTTAGGCCAATCAAGCCAACGACCAATCCACTGATCGCAAAGAGATTCCATTTGAAATGCGGGCCATTGGAAAGAATTTCTCCGTTGGAACCGAAGCTGTAATCGATCACACGACTCAACAGAATGAGAACCACTACCGGTTTGGCCGCTTCAAAACGATCCGGATCCGGTATCCAGCTGAAAAGATCATTCAGGTTGGGTACAATCGCAACCAATGCGAGGAGAGCAACAGACATCAAAACGCGAGAAGTACGCGCATAGGTCTGGGCCAATTGGTCCATCGCACCTTCGTTCCAGAGGTTGGCAAATTGGGGTGATAACGCCTGTGAAACGGGTCGACGGATACCATCGACAAAGCTACCGATGAAAAATGCAATGCTGTACACCCCTAGCGCCTCGTAGCTCAGCATGCCCGCAACCATCTGGCTATCGATGGTCGCTAAACCCATTGTCATCATTGCCATCACAATACCGCTTGAGGCAAACGTGGCCAATTCCTTGTTGAGCCCCTCGCCCAATGGACGTGGACGCACCAAAGGCAACCCTTTAAGCCAAACGGCATAGATCAACACCACCGTGCCTACAGCTAAATGAACCAGGGCCAACAACTGCATCCACTGCGAGAAGCTTGCCATAGATCGACTCACCAAATATGCACCGATGAGCAAGGCACCGCGGATCCCTACATTTTTCAAGAAAAACGGAATGGAAATGCGCTTTGCAGAGGACGCTATCGACAAACCCAAAGTATAGGTCATTGAACCGGCAACCACGGCCCCTAGAAATTGCAATTCGTCCGCACTGCCGGAAGCACCTAAAATTTCAGCAAGGGTTCCTGCGAAAAAGGTGAAGACTAATGCACATATAAAAGTACTCACCAGGGCGAGGAACAGAATGTTGGAGAGAAACAGTCCCGAGCGCTCGTTCGTGAATCGGCTTTGATAACGCACATAGGTGCGGTGAAGTCCCAAAAGTGCTATTGCAGCAATCAAAACAGCCGTGCGCTCCACCCACCGATATATGCCCAATTCCTCCAAGCTAAAAGCGAGCGGAAAAATCCAAATGTTATTGACCACGCCCAGGCCGATGCCCATGAAATTGGCAGCGGATCCTTTGATTATTTGACGTCTAAATACGTTCATACCTATGGGCACGGTTTTCACCAAATGTCCGAAAATTCGAGAAATCAATTTCAATTATTTCTTCGCCCCCTCCTATTCCTCCAACGAAGCGCTTTTTTAAAGGCCCATCCTTCAGCGATAACATTGTACCTTTGATGGAAACCACACGTTAGTGACTATGCCTAGAACGGTCCACCTGATCAACGACGAAAAGTTTTTACCGCGTTTCATCGAACGCGCTAATGAGCTCGTAGGTCCCGGTACCTATGTGGTTTTCGGAAGTACCCCTCCCTACCGATTTCTCACCCAATCGCCACAGGTTTTCACTTCCACAGCACCCTTAAGCGACCAGGAAATCATTGAGGATGTATTCATCCATTTTATGACCTACCAGAAAATCAAATGGGTACAAAAACATGCACCAACAGCACGCATACACTGGATTTATTTTGGAAGTGATTTGTACGAACTACTGACCGTATTCCACGGCTTTAAGCTCTACTCTAAAAAAGATGCCCCTGGCGGATTCCTTCCCAACGTAAGTGGAAAAGGCGTCAAAGCCAAAACCGAGCGTTTTTTACAACTCGCGTTCTATCAACGTCACTTCGCCCGATTTTTAAAGCAGCATTTGACCACTTTCCGCTTTTGGAACCCAGGTGATTTTGAACTTTTGAAAAGTGCCTACCCCACAAATGCAACATTCCGATTCTTTCAATACGGTGCCTACGATCAAAGCGACATAGATTTCGTATCCTCTGTGATCAAAGAGACTGTGGGACGCGATGAACTGAATCTTCTGATCAACCACAGCGGCACTCGTTCTGGAAATCACCTCGAGATCTTAGACCGAATTAAAACTACGGTGCTCGAGGAAGGGCATCAGCTGCATGCCACCCTTAGTTATGGGGATACGCTCCACATTGAGGAGGTTGAAAAGTACGGCTCGCACACTTTCGGCTCCCAGTGGAAGGGCTACTTTGACTTCATGCCCCGACTGCAATACTATGAACTGTTGAGCACCATGGACATCGCCATTTTTGGTCACCGACGTCAAGAGGCCGGCAACTCATTGTTCATTTCAATGTTACTTGGGACCAAAATCTTTGTACATCCCAAAAGCGTATTGATTCCCTACCTCGAGCAGCACGGGTTCACCTTTTTTACTCTTGACGATTTAAGCGGCGAAAAGTGGACTGCCCCATTGAGCGAGGCCCAAAAACAAGCAAACAAGCAAGCCGCTCTGGCGTATTTCGATCAGAAGAGAATTGACCGCGCCTACCAAACCCTACTCGATTAGTGCGATGAAAATAGCCATCATGCAACCGTATTTCTTTCCTTACCTAGGGTATTTCCAGTTGATATCAGCTGTAGATATTTGGGTAAATATGGATCATGCTGCCTTTAAAAAGAAAGGCTTCATGCATAAGAATACGCTGAAAGATGACCAACCCATTCGCGTGCCGTTGATCGGTGCTTCCCAAAATTTGAACACCCGCGAGATTGGCGTCAATCTCGACCCGAAACTTTGGTCGAAATTACGCAACACGTTGCATCATAAATACCACAAAGCGCCCTATTACGAGCGTGCTTTGAGCTTTCTGAACGCAGCCCTCGAATCTGCGCCGAGGAGTCTTGCAGCACTGAATTTTGAATTGATCACAGCGCTGGTGAACTACCTTGAGATGGATACAACGCTGGTGGAAACAAGCATTGGACGTACACAAAAAAGCAAAGCCGACGGCATGATTGATATTGCTCAGCAGTTTGGAGCGACAACCATCATTAACCCCATCGGCGGTCAGGCGATCTATGAAAAGGAGTACTTCCAAGAACGCGGCATCCGCTTGCAGTTCATTAAAATGCGGCTAGAGGGCGCACACTATGAATACTCCATTTTTCATCATCTTTGCTACTCAACACCTGAGGATCTGAAGCGATTACTTGGGGAATACGAATTGGTTTAACAAGACACCTCATGCAGCATATAGCACTTTTTGGAGTTCCAAGATCGGGCACCACTTGGCTTGGACAGCTCTTGAATGCTCATCCTAGTGTTGCCTACCGTTACCAGCCGTTGTTTTCTTACGAGTTTAAAAATTACCTCGACACCACTTTCACGCGTGAAAAAGTCAACCAATTCCACGAAGCACTCCTCCACGCTACCAGTGATTTTGTACTTCCGCAGCACTCGTTCCAAAAGTCTACACCTAGCGCGCTCCTGTATAAATCCGTACGTTACCATAATCTCGCAGCAGCACTATTAGCCAAAAGTGATGTGAAAATCATTTTCATCAGCCGTGACCCCATCAGCGTATTAAACTCCTGGTACAACGCACCTCGAGAATTCTACCCAGAATGGGACATCGAAAAAGAATGGGAGGCTGCGCAAAGCAAGAATATGGGACGCCCAGAAGAATTTTTTGGCTTCCAGGGGTGGGCAAAAGCAGAACAACTGCACCGCGAAAACGCAGAACGGTTCGGTGATCGCGTGAAGATCGTTCACTACGACGATCTGACCCAAGACCCGATACCACAGGTGAAAGGACTGTTTTCATGGCTTGAAATGCCCTGGGACGCGCAAGTGGAAGACTTTATCAGAGCGACGACAGAGCGTTCAGAAGGAAGCACCTATTCCGTCTTTAAAAGCCCTTCACAGCTGACCTTGCCAAGGCATATTCAATCAGAAATTATTCAACGTACAAAGCAGCTGACTTATGTCGACTATTACGCTTAAACAGATTGTCCAATTCCTCGATCGTCGAGGCATCGCTTATTCGCTCAGCGCAGCTGTGCAGGAAGAACAAAGCTTTTCATTCGCTTCTATTTTTGAACCCATCACCGGTGGGTTTTATTTTTATTTGGGCGAGCGCATGGCTTTCCCAATCACTTCTTCTTTGTTGCTCGCTTCAATAGACAAACCCATGACCGAAGCCGGTGAGCAAAACACAGTGCTTTACATCGACGCACACCCCCAACTCACCTACTACCGGATACTTCAAGAGTTTTATCCAGAGCAATCGAGCGGGGTCATTTCAGCACATGCAGTGATTGATCCAGAGGCGGAATTGGGCGATAATGTGCAAATAGATCCGTTTTGCGTGATTGGCAAGGTAAAAATTGGGGCCAATTCGATTATCAAATCGCACTGTACGCTACATGATCACACCATTATCGAAGAAAATGTGCGTATTGAAAGCGGCTCGGTGATCGGGGCATGCGGTGTTGCGTGGACTTGGAACGAAGATGAAACAGAGAAAGTCATTCAGCCTCAAATAGGCGGAGTCCATGTAGGAGCACACAGCTTCTTAGGTGCCCACACCGTTGTCGTACGAGGCTCCATCAATGAAAAAACACGCATCGGCCACCATAGTTTGCTAGCACCAGGATCTCGTATCGGACATGGCACTCAAATCGGAAATTTTGTGCATTTTGCAAACAATGTCATCACCGGCGGAAATACCCAGATTGCAGACTATTGCTTTATTGGATCTTCTGCGGTCTTCCGGCCGAAAGTGAAATTGCACCCAGAAACGATCGTTGGAGCAGGTGCTGTGGTGACTAAAGACACAACTGAGGCAGGAGCTACGCTGGTGGGCGTACCTGCGAAACAATTAAAAACTAAGGCTCACCCAAGTGGTATGCCCAAACCAAAAACGAAGATTAAATGATTTCAGATTCAGCAAAAATCCATCCTTTAGCCTACATCGAAGACCATGTAACGATCGGTGACCACAGTGAGATTGGCCCGTTCTGCATCGTTCGCAAAGGTGCTAAGGTGGGTGCCAATTGTAAATTTACCGCCTACTGTGAAATCCGCGAAAATGTAGTCATTGGTGATGGCACTACCATGGGCTCGCGTTGTACCATCTCTGCGAACGCAACGATTGGCAAGAACTGTGTCATCAAATATGGATTTGTACTTACCGATACGCCGAACCTTGAAGAAAATGCAAAAAAGGTGGTAGAAGGTATTGGCGACAATGTACTCATTGGCGCGAATGTCACCTTGATGCCCGGGTTTACCATCGGTGAAAACGCCATCATTGGAGCTTGCTCTCAAGTTCGCGCAAACGTTGGCCCTAACGAAATTTGGTACGGCTCTCCAGCGAAATTCTTTAAGAAGAACGAAGGCTAAGACCTACAGTTACAACCAAAGAAAAACCGCAACCTCTCATTTTCTGAGAAGTTGCGGTTTTTTTATGGACTTTCTTAGTACCGCACAGCGCAACGCAAAGGTTTTGCGCTATGCGGTAAGAAAGGAAATCTTAGTGCAATGTGATACGCTGTGTTGCTGTAGCACGAGCAGAAGAAATGCGAACAAGGTACATGCCCGCTGGAGCGTTGATCTGCATTGGGATCACCGCACCTTCTACCGTACGTTTTGCAACTACTGCACCACGAACATCAAGTACTTCGATGGTGTACAAATCACTTTGGTTCATCTCGATGCTAAACACACCTAGAGATGGGTTCGGGTAAATACGTCCGCTCAGAGTAAACTCACCTGCGTTCGAGTTAGGCGTCATGTTTCCAGGAGAACCTACATCACCCAATACAGAAGTGTATGCACCATTAACACCATCAACTGCATCAGCAGTGAAGGTACCAGTAGTATCGAATTCTACAGTTACACCTGCAGTCGCAGAAGCGTACAAACTGTTGCTAATTTCAATACCCATTGCGTTGTACAAGAACACACCGTCGCCGTTTTGACTCAATGACGGGAAAGAACCAGTGAGTTCGTCCGAAGAAATGACTTGAACAGCGCCCGGGTTCAATTTCCAAGAAACCAACAAGCTGTCTTCGTTCGCAGCAACATCGTCCCAAACCACTAAGGCCTCACCTGGAGCAAGTGATACTGCTGGGAATACAGATGTTCCTGAAATACCGCTCTCGTCGTCCCAAGAGAAACCAGTGAGATCAACAGTGCTATCGCCGTAGTTCGTGATTTCGAACCAATCCGCGTTCCATGCACTCGCATTAGAACCTGCCATGATCTCACTTACGTAGATAGAAGGCATTGCAGCAGAAGTTGCTGGAGTAATATCTGCCATGTAACGTGGCAATAGTTGATAACCGCTTAGATGCGGGCTAGAGAAGTCGAACTGACCACCGATACCAGTTACGTTGAAGAATCCAACTGGAGCTGGCTCACTGTATAGATCAACATCGTTATCGATACGCATAGCAATGGTATCTGTACCGTTGGTAATGTCCACGTTGAAACCTGATCCTGAACCCGTCCACTGGCTTGGGTCAACAAGTGTTGCGTTTTCAAAAGTCACCAAATCACTTTCCGTAGCCTCGTTCAATGCTGTAACGATGGTCGCTGTAGGCAAAGTATTTCCTGAAGAAATGAACGTGATGCTATCAGCGTACAATTGAGTCAATCCGTTGAATTGGCCAATTGAACCAATAATACGTACTTCATCACCCTCCATTACCGTGTAGCTCTGAGCTGCAGAAACCGAAGAATATACACCGATACCTTCTGTACCGTCGTGAATCGTGAATTGGATCGCGGTAGCAGAACCTTGCATATCCACACCTAAAACAGTTCCTTCGAGCTTACACAATACATTCAAGCTATCGACAATACCGTCAGCATCAATACCTACTACATCAGTAATGCTGTACAATGGCATAACCGGGTATTCGTAAATATCACTCAACATGCGTGGCAAGATTTGGTAGCCTTCAGTGTAAGGGTTGCTGAAGTCGAATTGAGAACCAATTCCCTTCACATCAAACTTACCTGCCGGCGCAGTGCTGCCATCGATATCTGTGTCTTTGTCAATACGAAGGGTCAACGTGTCCGTACCGTTAGTAATCAACACACTTGCATTAGAACCAGAAGCCGCCCAAGACTGACCTGCAACTACTTCAAATCCAATCAACTGAATGTACTCACTCTCCGTAGTTTCACCCAATGTAGTTACCGTAGTCGGAGCACCGATCGGATTACCTTGATTCAATACGTAAATAGAATCCGCTTTCAATTCAGTCAAACCGTTGTATTGCTCAACCTCACCATGGATTGCCAAGCTATCTCCAATGGTAGGAGTAGTGTATCCACTTACATCAGAGTAGTTGAAAATATTCATACCGTCAGTAGCGTCCTTTACAAAGAACGAGTAACCCGCATTTCCGTCGAAATCAACAGAAGTCACAACCGCCTTGATCCACTTCATAGCCGTCAAAGAATCTGCGATACCATTGGCATCAACGCTATTGAAACTAGAGATAGAAACCACATCAGGGAAGGTTGGCGCTGGTGTTGAATTAGCACAATTCGAAGTGTGCGCCCCCAAATACATCGTCGTATCCTTAGGGTATACGTCCCACTGCATCGCAGAAACAGACCAGTCTGTTGTTCCACCTGAAACAGAAGCTTTACGTACGATAGTATTATCCTTAGTAGAACCACTACCTACAGTCCATTCAGAACCTGGATCTGTACCGACAACGCCGATGATATCCAAAGTATCCGTTCCATTCATCAATGCTAGTGCATCATCTCCGTTGAAGTAGGTCACGTTAGAAGTCGTATCCGCTACTGCTAGAATTGCAGCATTCGAACCAGAGTTTGCAATAACGTACGTTCCGTTTGCAGGAATCGTTGCTGTTGAAGGGAAGGTCAAGACGTTACCTGAAGTATTACCGTTCGAGAACAAGCGAACTTCGTAGTTTGCTAATGAAACTGCTGAAGCATTAGGGTTGTACAACTCAATCGCTTTGTTGTTCGATCCTCCTTCAATGTACTCACTGAAGAACAACTCATCACAACCCGAAACAGCCGCTGCACAGTTACTGGTGTGAGCTCCTAAATACATAGTAGTATCCTTAGGGTACACGTCCCACTGCGTGGCAGAAACAGACCAGTCCGTTGTTCCACCTGAAACAGAAGCTTTACGAACGATAGTGTTATCCTTCGTAGAACCACTACCTACCGTCCATTCAGAACCTGGATCCGTACCGACAACTCCGATGATATCCAGAGTATCCGTTCCATTCATCAATGCTAGTGCATCATCTCCGTTGAAGTAGGTCACGTTAGAAGTCGTATCCGCTACTGCTAGAATAGCAGCATTCGAACCAGAGTTTGCAATAACGTACGTTCCGTTTGCAGGAATCGTTGCTGTTGAAGGGAAGGTCAGGATGTTTCCTGATGTGTTCCCGTTCGAGAACAAACGAACTTCGTATCCTGATAGGGAAATAGCAGCGCTTGTTGGGTTGTAAAGCTCGATAGCTTTGTTGTTGGATCCTCCTTCGATATACTCACTGAAGAACAGGTCAGAACAACCTTGTCCTTGTGCAGCGAACATGCCGAATAGCATCGCAAAAAAGAATGTAAATTTTCTCATGTGCATTATTATGAATGAATTGGTTACAAAAATAAGAGAATCAAATTATTAAAATGTTATTCGAAGTCTAAGGTTAGTTGAAACCTACTGATCGTACCTGCACCCTTGTCTGCCACGTAAAGAATGCGATCGTAATAACACAAGGCGGAGAGCTCGGAGAACCCACCGATCGTAGCACGGGTGTGTGTTTTAGCGGTTGAAGCAGGCGGGGGCGGAACGCCTTCCAAACCGTTAGAGGTGAATTGGTAGACAGAATCTACTGCACCGTCTGCAACAAAAACAAAAGCGTTTCCATCCCCAGCAAAAGCAATATCTACTGGATCTTGGAACCTATTCGCCGTTTGTAAATACCGATCAGCGATGGGATCCGTCGTAGAATAGAATACCGGTTGGTATACCGCACCAAACGGACCTTCTTCGAATTGAATGTGTTGTACTTGAATACTTTGATCGGGATGCTGGTTCACCACCCAAAAATCTTGGGACGGTTGTGCCGCAATCTGAGGTGGCTGCGTAAAGGAAGCCATAGCCACAGGCGCTTTAAAATAGTCGTTATATACCGCGCCAGCTGCAGTCACAGGAACAGAGGTGATGAATTCATCGGTATTTGAGAACACAACCACGGCATTATCCGGACCGAAACCCGCATTATTTGGATTCGTTCCTGTTCTTGAGACATAATATCGGTTGTTGGTCTCTGGGCTCACCCCTCCCTGCACGGCAATATCCGTAAAGCGAACATTAGCATCTGAGGAAGAGAAGCTGTTCTTAAAATAGAACGGATGTACTGCCAATTTTTCTACCTGCGCATTTGCGAAATCTAAAGTGCCGTTTTGCTCGAATCGAACACGGTATAGCGTTGTTAGCTCATAATCCACACCATTGACGGTCGTGTCCGAGGTACCAATAGCTAACAATTGGAATCTGCGATCTTGCACTACTTTGACCACACCTGGTATTTGAACTCGACCCTGCGGTTGAAGCGCAACATCGTAGCGCGCTATTTCAGAGGTTACACTGTCCACGACATACAAGAACTCATCGTAGCCCATCGTGATGTCGATAGGTGCTGCCACGTCATAGAGCTTCGGCTCGAGTGGCACGTAGGCGATCTCTCGAACCTCGTAGTTAGGAATATCAATAAACCCAAGATCCGTTTTCTTTCCCCAATAATTCTCACATCCACTCGATAGCAATCCGAGCATGGGGAGGACAATTATCCAATACTTGTTTCTCATTTGGACCAATTTAACGGGGTTACACGAATACCTAAGACCCACTGGTAGCTGCGTGCGGGCGTTGGCAATGCACTCACTCCTACATGCATCGGCCATCCTCCGACGTTGGTACGTGTGGAGAATCCAAAGCTCGGTGCAGCCCAGCGGGAGACAAAGCGATAGCCGAGCTGAGCTTCAAACAAATCCATATAGACATATTCTGCAGCAAGGCTGTAATTTTCATTGTTATCAGAAGGGTGGTTGAGCTGGAATGAGCTGTACACCTTGTGGCGATTTTCTTCGAACGCCAGAAAGCGCATTCCCATAGAAAAGACTTGCGGTGGCGCCGCTACGGAGCTCGCAACTGTGTCGGTATTCACCGTTGTAGGTAAGGTTCCTATCTGTGTGATCGGTGATGACGGGCCGAAATTCAGAATTGCGGCAGCGAAAGTCAGCTCACGATAATCCAATTCGTAATGAAAGCCTAAATCAAGTGCTACGCTGTGGGCTCTAAAAGCGCCAAGCTGCTCTTGACCATATTTGAGCTGAACACCTGCATTGAAATAATCAGAGAAGCGTTGTGACACACCCAAGCCTACAGTGGTCAAAGCTCCATTCACTATCCGCCCGGTACCTTGAGGCTGCCAGACGGTGCGCTCTATAATGCCCCCTGTGTAGAGAGAATTTATAGATAGTCCAATCACTTGGTTCGCATTGCGCGCTTTTGAAACACTCAGAAATTCGTGATTGATGCTAGCACCAATCTGCCGTGATCCGGAGAAAAAGCCTTGCTGCTCACCAGCCGTTAATAGCGCTGGATTCACCGCGAGTCCATAGGCTTTGGTGTTCGATAGACTGGTCCCACCAAGTCCCGCACTCCACGGATCGATCGGACTCTTTAAAAACGTAAAGGCGCTCAAGCCGGCACGTTCCTCGCCATAATTGGGCAACAATTGTCCCTGAGCTGTAAAGGTCAAGGCGATACTGAGTACTAATAGAATTCTACGCATTACCATGACATTTGAATACCGATGAATACTTGAATAGGAGCACTATAACGGGCCGGGTTTCTAGGATCGACACCACTCTCTTGCGGACCGTTAAATTCCGGCCTTGGGTCCCGCCAAGTGAGCGGCACATTATCACCATACTCATACGCACGCCCGGTGATCGGATTAATGATTTGCGAGTTTCTGCGGTTCGTGATGTTGGTAGCCTCAGCACTCAACGCTAACCCTCTTCCCCCGGGTAATTGGACAATTTGGTAACTGACTTTAGCGTCAACATTGAACCAATAGAGGCCGCGTCCTTCCAAAAAGCGCGTGTTGTCCACTTCGTATTGTGGACGACCAAGATCATTGTAACCTATCAAATTTTGCGGCGTGTATCGATAACCGCTGGTATACCGAGCACTCAGGGTTCCACGCCACTTACTGCTATCGTTCGCATACGTGATCCCTGCATTAAATTTCCACGGTCTATCCCAAGCTAAGAACTGCTCTTTGGATAGCGGCACCTCTCCGGTTTGTGCGATTTGCAAAGCACTTTCACGAGCAGAGTTACTCTTTCCTCGCGCCTGCTGGTACGAACCATTGACGAACGTTTGCCAAGAATCAGACAGGCGTGCGTTGAATTGGGTTTCAATCCCAAGCACCTTCGCATAATCCTGGTTGATGTACATCGTTTTGGTCACTGGACGACCAGTTGCATCAGTGGTGATCACGCGACGCGCTACGATGTAGTCAAAGCGATTGTTGTTAAAGGCGTTCAGCGTCCACCCCAAACGTGTTCCCAAGAGCGTTTTGTAGCCAATTTCGTACGAAATATTCACCTCTGGATTCAAATTCGGATTCCCCAAATTCGACAAAAATGAACGGTCTTGGTACTCAGGATCCAGCCCCGCGTATAAGAAGCGTGGATGCGGGGTACGCATACTGTGGCCGTAGTTGAAATACAAGACATTATTTTCAGTAACCGGGAAACTGACGTTCAAGCGCGGCAACATGCGCAACTTCCAACGCAATCCTGCTACCCCAACGGTGGAATTCATGTACTCCTGGCGGACTTGGTCCAGTACAGGAGAAGTCGGATCGTTCACCGCGTTATCAGCAAAAGCACCCGGCGCCCAGTAGTTCAGACGCATACCTATGGTGGCTTTAATCCCTTGGTACTCGATGCGATCTTGGATAAAGAATCCCCCCTTCTGAGGGTCTACCTTCCAGATGTCATTGCTACTACCGATAGAGATGGAAGGTGTCGAAACACTA
>Ga0209955_1000200_pt1 | contig 23406 bp, 34 predicted proteins | sample SalPonA_A_H2O_MG_FD_185716 | JGI IMG/M metagenome (GOLD analysis project Ga0209955, IMG submission 185716) | Water microbial communities from South San Francisco under conditions of wetland restoration - Salt Pond MetaG R2A_A_H2O_MG (SPAdes)... | ecosystem: Environmental > Aquatic > Non-marine... | reverse complement strand
GTAAGGTTCAGCGAGTACGTAGAAGACCACGCAACAGCATCCGACTCGGTCGGGGTATGGGTAAGAATCCCATTCAGTGTACTTTCCTATTTTAACCTAATGTGAGTAACATATCATGGAAAATGTAAACAGATTTACACTAGAACAACAGATCATGGAATGTTGGCAGGTTGTTGATGATATTGATGTGCTGTACGAATTTATCGGAGATGATAAGTTCTTTGAGGGTATGAAACCTGAACACCAGGATAAGATCATGAACCTTTTGTTGGGAATGAAAGAGATGTATGGACTCAAGTTTGACCGTACATTTAAGACGTTTGAGCAGTGTATTCGTAATGGTGGTGTAGAATGAAAAATAGATATGGTAAAGAGTATTGGTTTGAACAGGTCGATCTCAAAACCTACCGGTTCCACATGGAAGAGAAAACCGGTGGATTCGGTATACGCTTCGGTGGCAAAGAAGGCCAAGAGAAACTCGACAGGAACGACCTTGGCATGTTTGATCCAAGCGGTGGACCATTCGTCGCTGTTGATGCTGGAGTTTGGTTGGACGACAACACAATGGCTAAAGTGACTAACATCAAGAGTAATGAAACTGGAATCTACATAGAGGTGGAGTGATGAAGTTTAAATACGCTAACGTAAGGTTCAATAATGGTGACGGTGCTCTCTTGTGTAATGCTTGCCGTGTGATCATTGCTTATGGGCATGGTCATGAAGACCGTCTACACTTCTGTGAGTCATGCTCTGATGTTATGCACAAGCATGATCGCTATTTGTTCCACAAGGTTCGTATCTGGAAGGATCAAGAGAAAGCTCTCGATCAGCTAGCAGCGCAGGACCAAGAGCTCTTTGGTAAAGATTAATTTGTTATAAGGTTATTCCAAATTGATCTAAAAATAGTGAAAATAGTTGTGTACTTCTTGGTTGGTCGTGGTATAATGGTACCATCAAATGAAAACAAGGAATACATTGTCATGAAAACGTTTAAAATTACACTTCAGAATCGTGCAATCGGTAAGGTTGTACATGCAGCTACTCGTGCAGAAGCTGTTAAGGTTGCTAAGGCAGTATACGGTACTTCTAAAGTATCAGTTGTTTGTATCGACTAAGGAGATTATTATGACAAAAATTGAACTAACTTTTGCTATGAAGAAGCTAGCAAATCGTATCACAGCTGAGTTTGCTGCTAATGATAACTTTACAAATAGCTACATTGAAAGTCTTCAGTCTGAATATCAGACAATGGCTAAAGCTCTAGAAGAGATGTGATATAAAACAAAGGATCCCTGAGACTGCTAATTAGTTGGTTGCGAGAGGTTGCAGCGGTCACGAGACGAAGATGGAAGTTAGTGTTGTAAAGCCTATTAAGACGAGGCATAGACCCTTGAGCTAACTTCCTATGTCGCAAATGAAAAGACTGAAATCCTAAAGCCGAAGGTGGGACGTCTTGGAAAACAGAGATCCGTATAGGTGGGGCCAAGCACCTTAGAAATAAAGCAGAGTGTAAGCGGTGGGAGCAGTCCCATTTAATGAAAGGGTAGGCTATAAAGTAATTGAACAAGGAAAGATTATGAGCTGGGAAATCGTATTAGTCATAGCACTTATTTTTGGTACTTACCGAATGACATATAAGGCAGGATTTAAGAAAGGTGCCGAACACGGCATGAGTGAGCATGAACGTTATGTTCAAGCACTTCTTAGTGGGGGTGTCGAAGGATCTGAAAAAGCTCGTGCTACATACGAAAAATTAAAAGCTATCATGGATAAGAAATAATATGTGGCGACTATTTAGAGCAGCAGTAGGTGAACTTGGTATAATTGGTACATTGTTTATGATCGTAGCTATCCCTGCCGCTATGCTTGGTTTGTGGCTACTAGTTGGAGCAATTGTAAATGCTATTTTTGGTTGGGGATATGAAAAGAACGAATGGGCTATGATTTGCATTGGCGCAATTACAGTCATGATTTTTGGATTAATCAATCAGTGGATGAACAAAAATAATGTTAAATGGTAACTTATGAGCTGGCAACATTTTGATCCACCAGCTATAATTATACCTGCTCCACCGAGAGCAGAAGTTCAAATACCTTCTAAAAAGGAATCTATTACTGCAGAAAAACATTTTAGAAGAGTATTCGATAAACCTTGGAATAAGGTACAAGAAGATGGAAAAATCAATATTGATGGACAATCGAGTGCAAGCATAAGTCCGTACTCAGAACATTTTCGTAGTCAAGTTGAAGATGGTATATGGCCATTAGTAGAATCTCTATTTAAAGCCGGTTATATGCCAGTGAGTAGCTGTGCAGGTCATAGAGGGAATCTATTTCAAGAATTAGAAACATTATTCACGTATCGTTCAGAGCCATATGTTACTATAGCTCTGCATCGTAGTTTTGAAGAATCTACTATGTTGGCTCTTCAAGAACTATCAAATGAACATACTCAAATTACCGTAACACACAGTCAAGCAAACATGGATGCATCAGGTGGCCGCATTCGTAAACGTGATGTTAATGATATTAAAAACGAGTATTGGTCTCTTAATTGGATGCTTCAAAGAAATTACGACGAATGGAGTTATATCACTATTCGTATTAATCCTTGGAAACGTCTAAATCTATCACATGTTTTAAGAACTCAAAAAGAACAGCAACTCATTAATGAATTAGCAGAAAATTACAAACGACTTCCGCATTATATCTTTTGATAAATAAATTTGTAATTAATGGTTGAGGTTATGTTATGCAATTGTCTGTAAGTCTTTATCGTTATAATCCAGAAACTGATGATCGTCCAAGAATGGAAGCGCATTGGGTAGAAATACCTGATGACAAAGATATAATGGTCTTGGATGTATTGCATCTATTAAAAGAAAAAGAAGCTACCATCACATTCCGCAGAAGCTGTCGTGAAGGTGTTTGTGGATCTGACGGAATGAACATTAATGGTACTAACGGGTTGGCTTGTATTACTCCACTCTCTCAAGCAATGGGTAAAAAGAAAACATTAGTACTAAGACCTTTGCCAGGTTTGCCAGTTATTCGTGATTTAGTTGTAGATATGACTCAATTCTACAAGCAATACGAAAAGGTAAAACCTTGGCTACAAAACGATAATACTCCTCCTGCAATAGAACGTTTACAATCACCAGAAGAAAGAGCTGAATTAGACGGCTTATACGAATGTATCATGTGCGCTTGTTGTTCTACTGCTTGCCCTTCATTCTGGTGGAATCCAGATAAATTCCTTGGACCTCAAGCAAACCTTGCTGCAGCACGATTCTTAGTAGATAGTCGTGATACCGCAACAGATAAACGTTTACAAGAATTAGATGATCCATTCTCAGTGTTCCGCTGCCACGGCATCATGAACTGTGTAAACGTGTGTCCGAAGGGTTTAAATCCGACCAAAGCGATTGGTAAGATCCGAAATATGCTACTTAAGAGAGCGACATAATGGAAGCGCACAAACCATATCATTACGTTTGTGGAGTGTTTATCAGACAACATGAAGTTTGGCTTGGTGAATTTGAAGCAACCGGCAAAGAACTCTACGATTATGCACTTAACGATGTAGCAACCGTCGATGAATACGAAATGGTTATCAATATGTGTATTACTCAGCAAACCTACGAAGCTTGGTGGGCTCGTCTCAAAGAAAATTTAAAATAATTTAAAAAAGTGTTGACATTACTTTTTGTTTTGATTAGAATAGGTCTATCGAATAAAAGGATATGTTATGAAAAACACACTAATTATTACTGCTGCTTTCGTTGCCGGCTTTACATTAGTCATTTACTTGTTAAACAGCGCTCTCAACATGCCTGATGTCTACTTTTCGTATTCAACAAAAGAGTGTACGAAGGTAGTCAACTATGGTACTATGTACACCTGTGAAAATCTTCCTGAAAAATACAACCATATTTGGGTGAAGTAACATGAATATTTTTGTACTTGATGAATGTCCAGTTGTATCTGCTCAGATGATGTGCGACAAACACATTCCTAAAATGATCGTAGAAGCTGCGCAAATGCTTTCTACTGCTCATCGTATGCTTGACGGTACTGCAACAAAACGTCCATCTAAATCAGGCAAACGAATGGTAAACTATTACATTCATTCAAATAACGAGCTAGAAGAAGTACTTTATAAAGCTGTACATCACTATCATCCTTGTACTGTGTGGACAATGGAATCTAAAGCTAATTATGAATGGCACTACAGGCACTTTCTGGCCCTCTGTGATGAATTTGAATACCGCTTTAAGAAACCACATATGACTCGCGGAAAGCTTACAGAAGTGCTCCAGAAAGCTCCAGCATCTATTCCTGACATAGGATTAACACCATTTGCGCAAGCTATGAGTCATTACCCAGATTGTATTGTAAAGGATAATCCCGTACAAGCATATCGTAATTACTATCACATGGCTAAACCATTTGCAAAGTGGGTTAAAGGTAGAGAAGCACCTTACTGGTGGGAAGGTTACAAAGGTTTGCAAGCGGCATAAATAAAAATATGAGATACATTATTATAGACCCCAAAGATGGAGTATTCTTAGGCACTGCTCAAATTCCAGAGACTGGTGACTATAGAATGCTCTTTTCAGCAAATAATATCTATGAGATTACCAAGTCTACGGCTTGGACGTCTCGCGAAGATGCGGAACATTACATGCAAAAGTATGTGAAAAAGTTCTGTCCTTTCTCTTACGTCGTAGAAATTGATTGCAATGAAGACTTCGCTGATGTAGTTGACATTGTAAAATCTGGCTATGGCGAATTCACTCATGATATGTTAGACTTCATGCCATTATATAGCGAACTTATCCACTAAAAAATTTAAAATAATTTGAAAAAAAGTGTTGACATCATCTTTCGTTTTGATTAGAATAGATCTATCAAATGAAGGAGAGATATTATGATCTACGTTGTTATGGGTTCTGAAGATGGTTACTGCATGACTTACACTTCTAAGAAAAAAGCGATAGCCTACGGTGAAGAATACATCATGGCTGGTGGCAACTGCCGCGAAGAAGATATCGAAATCCGTGAATACGATCACGCTATCTTTATGGATGGCGCAAACGGCTCTTCAGTCGAGATCATCAAAGATGAAATCGCTCGATAAAAAATTTGAAATTATTTTAAAAAAACTGTTGACATTTGTTTTCAAACGATATAGAATAGATCTTATCAAATGGAAACAAACTAAATCCCAAGAGGAAATATATTATGGCACATATGGTTGAAATGATTGAAGGCGTTGCTCAGATGGCTTACCGTTCATCGCAGGGTAAACCTTGGCATGGTCTTGGTACTCCTGTCGGCGACGACATGACTCCTCAGGAAATGATGAAGGCTGCAGGCCTTGATTGGGAAGTTAACAAAGTTCCTACTTTCATCGACATCAACGGCGAAAAAATAGAAACTGGACAGGAAGCGCTTGTTCGTTCTTCTGACAACCGTATTCTTACTCAGGTAGGTCCAGGTTGGAATCCAGTTCAAAACTCAGAAGCTTTTGATTTCTTCACTGATTTCGTAAAAGCTGGTGACATGGTAATGGATACAGCTGGTTCTCTAAAAGATGGCCAGATTGTATGGGCACTTGCTGATGTTCGCGATGGTTTTGAACTGTTTGGTGGTGACGAAGTACGCGGTTACCTATTGTTCTCTAACCCTCATCAGTACGGTAAAGCAATAGACATCAAGTTTGTAATGGAACGAGTTGTTTGTAATAATACACTAACTGTTGCTCTTGCTGAAAAAGGTCAGTCAGCTGTTCGTGTTAACCACCGTTCAGTGTTTGACGCTGACAAAGTAAAAGAAATTCTTGGTCTTGGTCATAACAAAGTTGAGAAATTCAAAGAAGCTGCTGAGTTTCTTGGTTCTAAAGCTTACAGCAAAGAATCACTTAAGCGTTTCATGGGCTTAGTATTCGGCGAATCATCTCGCGAAGACAAAGAACTTTCTCGTACTGCAGAACGTGCAATGGAAGTTGTTGAAAACCAGCCTGGCGACCACTTCCGTCGCGGTACTTGGTGGAATGCTTACAACGCAGTAACTTACCTTGCTGACCACGAGCTCGGTCGTACTGCAGACACCCGTATGACTTCAGCTTGGTTTGGTACTAACGCCAAACGTAAAGTTGACGCTCTCAATGTAGCTCTTGAAATGGCAGAGGCAGCGTAAGCTGCCTTTCATGGAGGTCTTTATTATGAATTTTATTAAAAAGCTCAGTAATGCTATCTTCGGTGAAAAACACTCAGATGTTGAAATTAATGAAGAATACGACGGCTACATTATTACAGATCGCGTTTTTGAAGATGGGTCATTTACCTATATCGCCAAAGACGAAAGTGGCAATGTATTAATCGAATCTGATGATATTGACGTAATACTTGACGAAATTGATAAGGTAAACGGAAGATAATGAAGATTCTAATATTTGGTCTACCTGGGAGTGGCAAGACCACTCTCGCTAAACCTTTCTCAGAACTTATTGGCGCGGTTCATATCAATGCAGATGCTATTCGCGAAGAGTATGACGATTGGGATTTTAGTCCTGAAGGTCGTATGCGACAAGCTATGCGTATGAAGTACCTTGCAGATGGTATTGTAAAAGCTGGTAAAATTTGTGTAGCTGACTTTGTTGCTCCTACTAAAGAAGCACGTGATGAGTTTGGTGCAGATTATACAGTTTGGATGGATACTATTAAAGAGGGTAGATTTGAAGATACCAATAAAATATTTGTAGAACCTGATAAGTCTGATATTGACTATCATGTAGCCGATTGGTTTAATGATACACATATTGAACTTATGAAAGTAGTATCCAAATGGATGCAAAGAGATAATGTATGATTAAACACGCACCACTATTTGACACTGATAAAGTTGCAAAGTACTATTCTGAAAAAGATGGTGTACCAATCCAGTACGTATGCACTTCAGATCTAACAGTCAGTGATTTGCCAATGGATATTTTCTATAGTGAAAGCCCGCATCCGCAATTTGGCAATCGCTACTTTGGTTTATATATGGATCCATTACAAAATCATCTAATGATTACTAATGCTGATAAAATTGAAGAAATGGAATTTGGCATGGTAAAAGATAAAGATGGTGATTATTGGTATAGTCAATCGCACCATGATTGTATCTTCATTGATGGAAATATGATTGATGGTGGACGAGCATATATTCGTCATAGTGGCGAGTGTGATATATTTAAAGTAATTGATGGAGAAATGATACGATCTATATTTGTCGATTAAGAGAGTAATAAACGATGACAGACGTAAGTAAAATTCGACATTTGACAAAAGCTGTAACTTGGCGTATAATAGCAAGTATAACAACTGCGCTTATAGCATGGTTTTTTGGTCTACCTCCAAAAGCAGTAGGTGCTGTTTTTGTAGCTGACCTTGTTATAAAATTTGTGATGTACTATGTGCATGAACGTGTGTGGTACAAATATATTAAGTTGGGAGTAAAGAGAAATGTTTAATCCTAAAAAGCCCACCACTCAAATGTTGGGTAGATGGCAGCCTTGGCATGATGGTCATACTGCTCTGTTTAAGAAAGCATTGAAAGAAACCGGCCAAGTGTGTATTATGATTCGTGATGTAGGTGGTATAGTCGGTGAAGATGCAGGTGGTGGACGTACAGATGCACAAACTGATAACCCATTCCATTATGATGAAGTAGTACAAAATATTAAAGATGGTTTGGCTGCACATGGTGTTACTTATGGTGTAGAATATATTATCATGCAAGTACCAAATATAGTTGACATCAGCTATGGCCGTGGTGTAGGATATACATTTACCGAGCATGATCTCGGTGAACAAATCCACAATATTAGTGCAACAAAAATACGTGCAAAAATGCGTGAAGAAGGTAAACTTTAAGGAGATTATATTATGTCAGATTTTCAAGATAGCGGATTGCCAACTGTAATTACAGATGAGCAGCGTAAAACAATCCAAGGCGCTCTACGCGAGATGTCAGATTCAATGTATCGTGTAGCAGCAGAAAAAGACCTGCAAAAAGAAATTGCTCAACGTATGCTAGATGAATGTATGATTCCTAAGAAAGATTTCAATCGACTTGCTAAAATCTTTCATGCAGCTAACCTAGCAGAAGAAGCAGCTCGTAATGAAGAATTTATGGAATTTGCTGAAGCTATAATGGCGCCTGTAAGATTGCCCAGAGAATAAAATCGCCGAATAAAAAAAAGGAGCCGAAAGGCTCCTAATTTATTTTTATTATAAGTGGGGAGGTTATCCCTCCCTCTTATTATAATATCTATCCAGATTAGAATAGATTTGCTACAGCCACACGACGGTAGTAAACGTTGCTGTTTGCAGTTAGTGCACCACTACCTTGAGCAGCACCTTCAGCAAATGGGTTAGCAACCATGCCGTAGCGAGTCTTAAAGCCAATTTTTGGCTGGAAGCTGTTTTCGCCAACTGCACGTACCATTTGTAGAGGAACGTATGGGCAGTAGAATAGACCAGCATCGAAAGATGAAGTACCTTTGTAACCTACAACTAGGTAGTTAGCACCAGCATATGGATCGATGTATACACGGTAACGACCATTTAGAACACCTGCGAAAGTGTTACCAGTGTCGTCTACTTGTAGAGCGTTGCCACCTAGAGCAGGAGTGTAATCTAGTACACCAGCCATTTGTAGAGCTGAAGCTACGTCTGAAGAACAGATTACGATGTTACCTTTACCGCGACGAGTAGCTTTAGCGATTGCGTTAGCTTCTTGCTCGATTTGGAACATCAAACCTTTGAACTTCTCTACAGACCAACGACCGTTAGCGTCAACGTCAAGGTCGAAAGTACCTGCAGTAGCAGTGCCAGCAGCACCAGCAACAGCAGTACCGTAGATAGTACGAACTAGTTCACGGTTGATTTCTACAAGAATTTCAGATTGTAGAATGTTAGCTAGTTCAGTTTCAGCATCTAGACCGTGTACAGCTTTAAGGTCTTGAGCTAGCTCAGTAGTGTACTCAGCCTTTAGTGCGCGGCTCTTAGCAGCAACAGTTACTTTCTCGATTGAGAACGCCATTTCTGCAAAGTTAGTACCGCCACCATCGCCTAGAGCTTCAGCAGCTGCAGTAGTCATACCAGTACCAGTAGTTTCAGAACCAGCACCTAGAGCGTTAGCGTGAGTACCAGTACCTGCGTAATCAGTATCAGCTTCAGCGTAGAAAGCTTCAGAACCACCTTGAGTACCGTACTTAGAACGCATTGCGAAGATTAGACCAGTAGGTCCAGTCATCGGTTGTACACCAGCGATGTCGTATGCCATTAGGTTAGGCATTGCACGACGTACTAGAGAAATTAGAACAGGATCGTAACCAGCTACTGGACCGGTAGCAGTTGCACCAGCGGAGAAACCGCCGTCGCCAGCTGCGTTTACTGGAGCTTCTGAAAGGAGTGAGCTCATGTTAGCGGAAAGATCACCGCTTTCCATTAGAGCACGCTCGGTGTTTTCAAGAATAGTAGCAGTTACTGATTTCTTGTGTTGATCTGCAATCGGTGAAAAAGAATCGTGCTCAAGAATTGGGCCCCACTTTTCCACAAGCGCTTGATAGTTAGTCTTAGACATATTTTTCTATCTCCTTGTTAAATAGTTTTCTATCTGGATCTATTTATAAATTTCAGTTTTCAGTTATTGTTTCTTGCTTCTTGTATTTAGAGCCTCAACAAGAGCATTGATTGTGTAGTGTTCTGAAACGACTTTTCTAGGAGCAGTTTCTTCTACAACAATCTCTTCCTCTTCAACACTCACATCTTCAACAATTTTCTTCTTAGTGAAGAAAGATTCTTTTAAAGTCTGAAGATCGCTAGCGTATTCTTCGGCATTTTCAAAAGCTAATTTTTCAGAAAGTGTTTTCATTCTTTCACGTTGAGTGATAGTAAGATCTTCACACACTTCTTCAAATACTTTTTCTGCTTTTAGAGAAGCGATTTCTTTAGCAAGAGTAACGTTCTCATTAATAGCATCATTAGCAACTTCAATAGCTTCTGCTACTTGAGATTCTAGATCTGATACAACGTCAACAGTTTCTTCGTCGATTTGGATATTGTGCTCAGCGAATAGGCCTTTAAGACCATCCATTAGAGACTCAGCCATTTCAACTTTGATGCCTGCTTCGATTTGTACAGTATTTTCTTCCATCCACTCTTCTACTACGTAGTCGAGGTATGAATCTAGATTTTCAATGATTTTTTCTATGCTTGAATCAACTGATTCTTGCATTTCAGTTTCTAGAGCTTCTACTTGCTCTGCAACCATCACTTCTACTTTTTTGCTAGCAGCTTCGTTAACAGCAGCTTCAAATACTAGAGTTACTTTATCTTTGAATTCTTCTGAAAGTTCCATGCCTTCGAAAAGAGCAGCAACAGATTCTTCAATCTCTACAACTTCTTCTACGATAGCTTCTTCTTCAGCTTCAGCTTCTTCTTTCATTCCAGGCGCAACGTCTACTTTGTCAGCTTTAGGATCTACTGACTTTTTAACATCTGCCTTTTTCTTTTTAATTGCGCCACCCGCTGGTGTTACTGGCTCTTCTACTGAAGAAACACCGTCATCGGCAACGAACTTTTCGTCTAGCTCATTTGACATATGTTCTACTCCCTTTACTTAGTGGATTAACTCTACGAGTATTATTTATAATTTTCAACTTCTAAGTGATTTTACGAAACGTTCGAACATTTGTGCGGCCGTGTTTTCATCAATACGACGGACAGTTCTTCTAATTTCTCTTTCCACTTGCTGTTGCATTTCTTCAATTGCTTCTTCGATCGACTCTTTAGCAATCCAATTGCCTTTAGCAATATCATAGAAGTATTCAGTATTCTCCATGATACCATTTACAAAACAATTAGGACCAGAAGGATCGGTAACAATATCTACAGTCGCAAGATAGAAATCATCTTGTACTTCCATGATACCATTTTTAGGTTTCACAGAACCAAGACCACGAGTCGAAACACCGATCTTTACACCTTCATCCATCAATGTCTTGACGATTTCACCCATTGGAGTACCAAGAATTTTAGCTTTACCAATAAAGTTAGAATCATCACGACGCATTTCAGTGATTAGGTGTGATACTCTGTCACCATTGATAGTAGGACCATCTGGATGGCCTAACTCACCTAGGGCACGTTTAGTATCAATAAAATCTTTGTGGTATCTTTTCATTTCTTTTTCAAGAACATTTGATGGGTAAATACGTCCATTTCTGTTCTTGAGGTCGCCTTGCATAAAGATACCTTCGATGAAGTAGTTCTTTTTGCCAGTAGCTTCATTAAGCTCAGTGGCAACGTTGCATTCTTCTACAACTTCTGTAATTAACTTCATATTAAGTATTCCTTTATAATTATTTATAAGTTATTTATAATAAAAATTTATTACAAGGCTTCTCTAGCAAAACCTACGATTTCTTCGTAACCAGCTTTATCCATCATAGCGATATCATAAAACTCTTTTTGGTTTCTTGAAGAAAGATCTTTAAACATATCATTTAGTAGTTTAGCGTCTTTGCGATCTACAACAATTTGGCTGCCGTCTTTTAAACGTACAGGACCTGCTTTCCATTTAACAGATTCTTGAATGCTTTCTACTTCTTCATTCCAGCCTTTTCTCAATCCACCCATCATAGCACCATATTGTTTTTTCTGCATATCTTTTGCACGATCACGTCTTTTTTCATCTTCAGTAGGAGCTTTGTACTTTTTCTTGACAGGTGATTTACCCATCATAGCTTTAGTAGCCCAGTTTTCAGAAAGACCAGCCTTTTTAGCTACTGAACGATGTAATGCAGAATCATGCTTTTGTAACACATTCATTACTTTATCACGTGGATCAGTATCACCAGCTTTAATGTGCTTAACTAGATCGCTTGCCATACCAGATTGTTTATGTTTTTCGATATGACCAGCAGCTTTTTGCAAGTAACCTTTATCAATATCACCTTGACGAAGTTTGTTAGCATAATCCATTAATTCGGCAGCTGCAGGATGCTTGAATTTTTCTTCTAACTCCACACCTTCTTTAGTCAAACGGTCAACAGCTTTAGCAATACCTTTCTTACGCTTATTACGTAGATCACGGTATTCAGGGTAGTCTTTATGTTTAGTACCACCACTTGTAATCTCGCGTTGAGCGTCTACTACGTCTTGGGTTGCTTTTTTAATGTAAGAACCGTAGGTAGATTTTTTAAGTTCCGCCAACTCTTCAGATTCGTTTACCTTAGATACATGTTTAGCATCTAGTGCAATGTTACCAAAGTGACCAGATTTTTTGGCTTTACGAAGAGCTTCTCCAGCATGACGAGCTTTATAAGTCTTAGTAATCTTATTAGTTTTTACTTGCCAGTTACCAAAAGCTTCTTCTACTGATTCTTTAGACAATTCTAATTCTTCATTTTTCTTTTTAGCACGTAGCATTGCTAAATCATGACCATCGATCTTACCATTTTTATTATGATCGATTTTCTTTTGCTTAGGAGAAAGTTCTTCTGATTTAGTCTTAATTACGTCTTGGCCTTTTTCGTCATGTCGGACAGCTTTAGTTCTTTTCATGACTGTTCTAACTTTGCCATCTGGTCCAGTTACATTTACTGGCTTTTTAGTAGCAGACAACGTAGTTTCTTCTAGGTCAACTTCTTCCATTTTCATGACATAAGCTTGATCGTAAGCATCGTCGCCTTCTTGGTCAGCTCGACGTTTTTGTCTTGGCTTTTGTATGTCACCTGAATGTTGATGAGGTTCAGCCACAGGATGGTCGATAACTTCTACTTCATGCTGATCTTTGAAACGCTTTTCCTCTTCAGGCTTAGGCTCTGCGACTTCAGCAATGTAGCTTTTAAAAGACTTCATTAATCTTCTCCTGATAAAATATTTTGTTTTATTTATCCGTTTATATTATTCGCTGTTTCTACTGGACCTTCACCATCTTCCTGATCCGCATCTGCCTCGGCGTCTGGATCAGGATATTCGTCCTTTTCAGCTTCTATTTGTTTCTTCATCTCTTTCATGTCTTCTTCAGACATCATAAGAACATTCTTAATTACCCATTCTCTTGAGTAGTAAGTACCAACGTGCTCTTCAACTTCGCGTAGAGTAGAAAGTCTTTCACGTATAATTTCTGCTTCTTTCAATTCTTGGAAATAGTTATCTTGAATGAAGTCGTAACGTAGGTCGTTTCTAATTTCAGCAAATTCTTCGGGTGACATAATACCTTTAAGAATAAGTTGCTTTTCTAGAACCTGAGTGAATACATTAGAAAAACGTGCTCTTAGTCTTTGAATGAATTTGCTAAATTTCAATTCATCACGAGTAATTTCTGATACTCGACCAAATGAGTACATTGTTTCTGGTTCTAAACGAGAAAGAGGTACACGTAATGCTTTAAAGAGTTTACGTTGGAAGTATTGTAGATTATCATCATTTGATAGACCTGCTGCACTACCACCGGCTAGAGTATCAACCTCGGTAGAACGTTCGCCACCACGACGTGGGAACCAAAAATCTTCGGTCATTGTCATCATCTTACGAGCATCTGTAATTTCGCCGGTAGCTGAATTATACTGAAGCTTATTCTTATGACGAGTCATCATATCTCTTAGATATTGTTCTGCCTTAGACTTAGGCAAGTTACCAACGTCAATATAGAAAATTCTTCTTTCAGGAGCTCGAGTAAGAGTGTAGATGATTGTTGCATCTTCCAACATTCTTAATTGGTTGAGAGGCTTGATTGCAGGGTGTAGGTATGAAAGAACTAATGAGTTGTTCTCATTCATCAAGCCTGAAGTAATTCTTGCGATTGAATCTTTCGCGATTTTAAATCCAGTAGTACCAGTAGTTGTTGAAGATGAACCCCTTGCATCGCCTACAAAACCAGATTCAGAATACATGTAGTATTCGTTTTTAATCTTTTTAATTGGTATACCAGAATGTGGATCCTTACCTTTCTTATCGATTTCACGAATAAGTTTAAGTTTGCGAGGATCTACATAACGTAATTCTTGGATGCCTTCTTTAATATTTTCATTATCAATAATGATATGATAATTTAGACGGCCATCGACATAAAACTTACTAAAGATATCGTATCCATTATTTGTAAAATCGAACAAAGAAAGAATTTCATCAAACTCTTCAGTAATAACTTCTTTAACTTTATCCGGTAAATCTACATCATCTAATACGATTTCTACTACTTTATCATCAGTATCAACATTAATAGCTTCATTAACAACTTCATCAATTGCTTGTGTAATTTCTGGCTGTTGTGCTATTGTTCTATAACGAGTGACTAGTTCAGATTCAGTCTTAGCCGAATCTTCCATGTCTAGGATAGTACTATAGAAACCACCTACGGCATTATCTACCGTAATGGCACCATCGTCATTTTGCGGAGACACGAAAGAGACTGGCTGGTTGCCAGTCTCGTCATCTTCGCGTTTTATTTCGAATCCAAAAATCTTCACAAATTATTCCTTCATTTTATATTAGGTGGTTGAGATGCCAGTAGCGCCTTCAACTCTCCATAGATCGTATTCGAATGTTACAGAGAACTCTTCGATTTGGTCAGTGGCGCTCCAATCCATCGCGATACCGTCGATAGAAATAGGATGCATACCCTCAAAGATGTAAGTACGTAGTGGACTACCATCTTTACTAAACTGGGTAATTTGACCAGTTGATTTGTACTGCTGTGGTAAAGCTCTTGTATTAGAGTCATGCGAATTAATGAAATTCGACCATGCTTCTAGAGCATTACGAACGGCAAAGTCTTCATCGTTAATAACAGTTACAGTCCAAGGTGCAAAAGTTCTATCGCCAGCATATTTAACTTGGCGGCCAAAGTATGGGACAATAAATTGCCCCAATGTTGACTCTGGAATACCAGCTGAACGTACCATGAAAGGTACTTTAATATCAGCTTCCGGCGCTACCGGGTTGGTAATCTGAACTTGGAATAGCGTAGGACGTGCACCGCCACCGACGAGTTCTGATTTGAACTGGTTGATATTGAATGCCATTTTTTCTATTCTCCTCTTTAAAATCTATTTATTAAGCGATCTGACCAACGATTTCGTCAAACTCTACACCGGTACGAGTCGCTACAAATGTTAGTTCAATAACATTGATTGAGCGAGCAGGCTTGATGAAGATGCTTGCACGGAACTTGTTCTGATCAATGATTTCAGGAGTATTCACAGTGGCGTCAGAAATTACTCTAAAGTCAATAATACCGCGACGGCCTTGGATATCACGTAGGAAAGGCTCTACGATATTTCTGAACTGAGTCTGTGTAAACTCGTCGTTAAGTTCGAACAAGAAGCTTTCAGCTGCAGAAGCAATAGATTTCTCAACTGCAATGAATAGACGACGTACGTTCAAACGGTCAAATGCGCTAGTTAGACCTAAACCAGTCTTATCGCCAAATAGGAGAATACCTTGACCAGCTTGTGACATAACAGGGTTGATGTCTGCACTGTAAAGTTGATCTCTCTGTGCTTTATTAGGATTGTATGCTAGTTTAACAACATTCTTAATTACACCTTTTCTGAAACCAGCTGGTGATTCCCAAGGCTCAACTCGTGAAGCTAGACCAGCCATGTCACCATTTAGAGGTACCCAACGATATACGTCATTGTACTTGTCGTAACGATATTTGTAACCACTATCCATGAACCAGTAAGAAGAATTCTGAATCTTGTTACGGTACGCAATAGCGTTATTCATCTTAGCATTTGTTTTGAGTTCGTCAACAACTGCTTCTTTAGATGGTGATAGGAATGCTACACAATCTTTTCTTGATTCACATAGATTAGAAACGATGTAGTTAGCTCTGTTACCAGCATCATCACCTTTACCTTGAAGAATGAATGATACATCGATTTCATTTGCATTTACTAGAGTATCGTATGCAAAACCTAGAGCAGCAAGAGTTGCGTTAGATTCAGTTTGTGCATCTGAGCCGCCTGCAAATACTTCGTATACAGACTTAGCAGTACTAGCATCACCGATAGGAGCAGTGTTTGCTATATTTACCCAAGAAGAGAAATTGTTAATAACGTCTTTAAAGTAATTGGTAGTACCTTGTGGTAATTTAGCGCCCGGAGTAGTTGAAATATTTTCAAACTTCTCAACGATTGTACCAGCTGCGCCACTAATTGAACCAGCAGTATCAATTACTGCAACGTGGATATTACCGGCAGCAGGAGCTTTACCAAAAATACCAGCATTACGCCAACGGTTAGTAATTGCTAGTGCGCTTAGATCTGTTTCTTTTAGAGTGTAACGATTAGCAAAACCAATGTTGTACTCGTTAGCAACAAGAATTTCAGTGTTTGCTTCATCAACAATTTCGGTTTCTGACCATGCAGAAATAGTTATTTCTTGATAGCCTACAGAATCGTTACCAACAACCAATACATCACCGACAGCCAATTCAGCTAATTTTTCATCAGGCTGAGTTTCGAATTTAACTGCATTTGCGTTAAATGCAATAGTTTGACTGATTGAAGTATTAGAAACAGCATTAGATGGAATACGTCCACCAGTTTGACCTACTAGATAATTAGATGAATAGCCGGTGCTAGTAACCCATGCAACTTCAATTGAGTTGCCTAGTTCACCTGGATATTTTGCTTCAAAAGCGCCGTAGAATGAGTTAACTACATCTACTTGACCACTAATATCATTGTTTGCTTCATCTACAGTTCCGTCTGGAAATACGACAAGATCTGTTGCAGTAGCGGTAGCTGAACCATTATCAGCACGAACAACGTATAGTGCGTTTGAGTACGCCAAAAAGTCTGCTGCAGTAAAGAAAGTCTCATAGTTGTCGTCGGTAGGCTTACCAAAACGATTAACTAGTTGATCTTCTGAAGTAATTAGAATAGGTTCATTTACAGGACCCCATCTGAAAACCCCAGCCATTGCTGCAGGAGGTGTGGCTACCGCTGGTACAGCGGCTGTGGCGTCCACTTCACGAACAATTACGGAAGGACTTACGGAAAAAGCCATATTTTTCTCCTTTATATTTTAGAAACGCGTTTCGCTTAATCTTATTGTAGTTGCTGTTTCTATTTATTAAAAAGAACATTTTAATAGAGAGCCCAGTTTTGGCGTTCAATATCTAGTTCAAGGCCTTCGTCATCCACGTCCGAGCCGTCATCAATAAAACCAAAAGGAAGCATTTCTTCTTCAATTTGTTCTTCTGTTTTTTCTCTTAATTTCATCAATGTATTAATATCAGTCATATCCTTAAAGTAACCTTGATCAGTTAACCAAGCAAATATGACTAAATTCATTACTAGGTCGTCATGTGACCCAGATTCGGCTTCGTATGAGTTTCCCTTTTTAGAAAATCTGGATAATTCTTGAATAGTATCGTAATCATTAATTATCAATTGATTTTGTTCTATTAGCATTTTGAGAATAGAACATCCAACAGATTTTACACTTTTGGTAGTCCTTATACCAGTATCAACGTTCTTACCGAAACCTGCTGAAATGCGTTTACCACTTCTTCCGGCGCTTTCTGTTGAAAGTAAATTTTCATACCCATAATCCATTAGTAGAGTATCGGAAACTTGCTCGCCGATATCGTTAATCTCTACAAGGACTGAGGCTTCGTTGTAGAGTCTACCCATTCTATATATAATTGACGCAAAATCTATAGGCGTCATCATATTGTCTCTAAATGTAGCAACTTGTTTATATGGCATATTTGTAATATCAATAATAGTAAAAGTAGAATAGTCTAAACCTTTACCACGAGAGACGTCAACAGTCATAGCATACGCATGACCTTCTTTAGGTTGTTCGTATTGATTGATATTGTTCTGTTGTACTAAAGGTCTAGCAGGATACAACTCTTTTAATTTACCACCATCAATAAGTGTACCAGAACTTCCAAGGAATCCGCACTCGTATTCTTGAACGAATTTTTGTTCATCATGATCTAAAGCAGAGAGAGTTTCTTGTCTCCAATTTTCATCACGGCCGGGTACATCATACCACATAACCTTAACAAATTCGTAACCATTTGTACCTTCTTCAGCACCTTTACAAGTTTTCCAAAAGTGATTTAATCCGTTAGGTGTAGAAGTCATCAGAAGCTTTGTAGATTCACCGGATGAAATAGTTGGGTACACTGAAGCGAAGAATTCATCGTATCCCTCAATGAACGCCACCTCATCTAGATACAGGAAGTTAACAGATTTACCACGAATTGCACTTGAAGATGTAGTACCGGCCAATACTTGGCAACCATTCTCTAGTGCAATATTACCTTTGTTCCATTCCTCCACGCCCTGCTGGAGCCATTTTGGAAGAGCTTCATAGGCCAACTTAACCCTAGCAAGAACCTCTCTGGAGGCATCTCCTTTGTTTGCAAGGATAGCTACGGTTTTAAATTCATTAAAAAGTATGTAGTGTAGGATAACCGCAACTGCTGTTGTAGTTTTACCTGACTGACGAGCAGTCAATACGGCAACACGTCTGTTATTAAAAATCTTATTACAAATTTCCTTTTGGTAATCATACATTTTAAAAGGTATGAGACCACGGTCTACATGTACAATTTTAATGTATGTTAATGCAAAGTACTCAGGATCTTGTGCACATTTCATGTACTCCTTTATAAGCTCAGGAGTCCATTCAATATCTTCGGCAACTTTCTTTAAATTGGGGTTACCTAAATATCCATCACTCATTACTCTCACCTTTAATCATTTTCAATAAATCAGCGGTTGAAACAATTAAATTATTATTCGTAACATTCGTTTGTGCAGCTTCTTTTGGACCTAATAATTCTTCGCGCGCAAATTTCTTTTTAGTAGAAATATCTGCTAGATCTTTGTTAGCTTCAAGTAACGTTTTCATTAATGTAGAAACAACTTCAAACGCACGAGGCTGCTCAGATTGTTTTGCAATCTCAAGAATCTCATCCATAGCGTCATAGCCAGTGTGTATAATATCTTTAATATTTTGACGAACTTCTTCAAGATCTTTAATGTTCTCGTCGTCATCTACTTCAGAAATTACAGCAGGCGGTTTGGCCTCTTCTTTAACTACAGGAAGATTTTCTTCTGGAAGTTCATGAACTAATTGTTCTTCTTGTTTCACTTCAGAAAATGGTCTAACACCAAGAACTTCTGAAATCTTATCATTACTCATTATGCATCCTCAATTACGGTGATAATTCCCCAGTCATCAGTGTATTCAATTTGATCGTAAGGTATTGAAGCAACTTCAGGTTGCGTAACAGTTACAGTTGGAACATCTCCATATCCAGCACCGGGATTAGTAACAGTAACAGATTGTATTTGTCCGTCGTCATCTAAGACAGGAGTTCCCGTCGCGGTTATAGCAAGTGGAGCGTCAATTGTAACAGTAGGACTAATATAGAATTTACCGCCATCCACAACATTTACACCCGTTAATGTACCATTGGTAATTACAGCAGTTGCAGAAGCTTGCCAATCGGCAGGATTACCATCTGGAGCCGAGATAGTAACAGCAGGAGCAATAGTATATCCAGTTCCTGATTCTGTTATTTGAATATCAGTTACTTCGCCATCAGTTACAGTAGCGGTTGCTGTTGCTCGCACATAATCAAAATTACCAACATATTCAGAGCCTGTCGATGGAGAAGTTGGAACTGTATATGTTGTTCCAGTTGTTAAACCAGAAATATTGTTATCAATTACTACGTTATCAACTGCACCAATAAAGCTAGGTGTAGAGTTTCTTTGACCAACTATGAAATCTATACCGCCACCAAATAAGAAACCTGCCGGTGTAGATATGGCGCTTGTTATATTACCATTTACAAGCCACTGAGCAGAACCACTATAATCTTCTAATCGACAATGATTCCACTGATTAGGAAGAAGAGCTCCAGTAGCCGAACGAAGTTCAGGCGCATTTAGAGACGGCCTATAGACAATTGCACCAGTAGGCTCAGTTTCTATACGCAACGATTGACCACTAAAATGGAAAATATTCAATGTTTGCGAGCTAAACGTTTCTGGGTAAATCCAAAATTCTATAGCAAATCCAGTTCCCGCAGTAATAAAGTTAGTAGTCGTCGTATGTAATGTTTCTGATGATGTGAAATCATTAGTATAGTAAGCATCATTACCAAATTTAAAACCAACTAAAGATTTTGGAATAGGATTAGCAATAGTAACCGAAGCTGAATCGTAGAATGTTCCAGGATTGCTAATATTGATAGAGAAAATGCTACCATTAAAGCCTACCGCGGTGGCTTCTGCATTCGTCACTGGAGCATCTGGAGAGCTCACCACGATATTTGGTACAGACGTGTAATATCCTCCACCTTCATTTATTAAAAATGAATCTATGAGCGTATTAGACAATACTGGTGTAATATCGGCTGGTAAAGTACTAGGATCTGATACTGTAATAGCAGCATTAGCATTATATCCAGCACCATTATTAATAACTTTAAAATTTGTTACTATACCGTTATTAATATCTGCTGTTACAACAGCACTCATTGCTTCATAATCGATCGGATTACCATTTGCATCTAAACCAGGACGAACAGTAACTCGTTCTTCAGGTAACGAATCAGATGCGGTGTCAGTCATCAAACTAGCTTCAACAAACTTAATAACTTTCTTTTCTCTTTCAGGTCCAAAGTACCAACCTTTCAAAGTGAATGAAAGAGTGTAAAGAATTGTAGGACGTTCGGTGTAGTCACCTTCGTATAATTCATCATTAGATACTGAATTAAGAACGACCGGAATATCCAACGGCTCAACATCAGGCAGCATCCTTGCTGTTACAGTCCAATCAGGCGTAAAAAATGGAAGAATTTGTTCTAGAATTTTAACAGCATCTTCAGAATATTTTGTCATAATATACAATGAAAAGTCAATATTATATGGTGTAGGTGAATAGATAAAAGATCTAGAACCACCATTTTCTGGCTTTTCAGGTTTTAACATTTTACGAGTAGTTGCTACTTTACGTGTAGGATCGTAAAACATGTTTGTAATTTCGAACGACATGCGTGGCAAACTAATAGCAGGTTTAGTACTATTCAATAAATCAGGATCTTGTTGCACACGTGATAAAATCTTCTGGAATGGAGCATATGAAAGTGGCACAATCATTGACTGTGTTTCAGATCCATCAGTGGTAGTTCTTTCAATCTTTAATTGATTAAAAAGAGTACCAAATAATGCAACGTATTTTCTCGTTGTTTGATTGTAAAAATAGTTTGCTATTGCCATGTCTTATTAATCCGGAATTGTAATATTTTCGCTAAATGGATCTATTTCTGAGAAGTCAAGAATATCATCTGCTTCTTTTTCAAAGAATACGTTATCAGCAATTGGATCAGTGTTAGCCAATTCTGTTAGTGTATTAACATTAGCCGATGTAGTATCAATGTCTGCAAAGTATCCATCAATTTCAGGTCGACCAGTATCGAAACGCTGACCGGAGTATTCAATTAATTCACAACGCATATCATAAACTTGTAGAGCGCCAGTTTGATAGAAAATACTTTCATGCTCTACATGCTTGATTTCGTAAATCTTTTCATTGAGTGGGAACCAAATTAAATCACCTTCGTAAGGTCTAATTCTACTTTGAGCATCTTTAGTAACGTGTCTTTCGAACGTTCTAATAGCTGTTGTGAATGTAACTTGGTCTCTAATTTGTAAACCAAACTTAGATAGGAAATCGCCCTCGCCTTCGAATCCATCTACATTCTTAACATAAGTTTCAAAGAAGTAAACCTCGTCATACATAGGCATATCATCTTCGTTAAGAATCTTGTCTTCGCCTTGTAATGTTTGAGACCTAGCAATGTAGATTACATCAATACCATATATTTGAATTGACTCAATGACTAGATCGTCAATTAAGTTCTGTTCATATACATTATCATAATTTCGAAAGTACGAGTTTGTTGCCATCGTTTATCACCCAATGAAATTATATGTTAGTGGCTGTAGGCTACTGATTGCTTCTTCTTCCATACGTTCACGATCTTGACGTGCTTCAGCCAAAATCTGTTCGCCACTAAAACTAACACCGCCGATAAGCTGCATGTTATTAAATTTAGTTAGGTTTAGACCCCATTGTTCACGCACAAGAACAGCCGCATAGTTTTGTAACCAGCGATCTTGCCAAACATCAGAGTAAGCATTTGGATCAATTATATCATAAGCTTCAATAACAATATACTCTCCAGCCACTAATTTACTCTTAGTCCCATCAATGTATAATCTGTTAATATGCTTATTGTATCTAATTAAAGGACGACCTACTAACCATTCTTGTAAGAATTCAATATGAGACATTGTCATGTAATAGTTCTGAATGCTATATCCTGTAATATCAGACATATTGTTAAGCACAAATTGGTATTGCACGTTAAACATGCCGGTACCAGTCGACATTGAAGTACTTATATCAAATACCTTTGAGATACCCAACAATTGCTGAGGCAATGTAATATAACCGTTCTCAATATCTTGTTCGGTAAGCTGGTGTTTAATGTAGACTAATTGGCTACCATTATAATGGTAATCACGCCAAAATGAAATAGCCTCATCAACACGATCTTCAATTTGTTCTTCAGACACGTTAATTTGAATTACAGGTGCACCAATTTTTCTAAGGATATAATCTTTAAAATCTTCTCTTGATTGTGGAAGTGCCATGTGATTCTCCTTACGCTAATTGTGCTTTTATGATTACATTAATGTAACCTGTGTTAGGGAAGGTCTCCACTTGGCCATTAGTATAGGTAACTTCAAATTCTGCTTTATGAACACCAACAGTTGCGGTATCGCCCGGTTCCCATTTATAAGCTGCAATACCTCTAATGGCACTAACGACAAAGCCGGCACCATGATCTACAACAACATTGCCGTTTTCATCAACCATATTGAATGCAACAGTTTGCACATTAGCCAATGATTTTGCTTTACCAGCTGAGTCTGTTAAAACGGCTTCGATAGTTGGCGCAGTGTCGTTTTGTTTGATATAAAAACTTGCCGACATGTATTTTCTCCAAATCTTTTTAGTATTATTTATTAAAAGAAAGACTGCTTATCAAGGCTGCAATATTCTTACACCATTAGCGCCAGATTGAACAATTTTCATATCGTTGGATTGAACTAGTATTTCCATACTGTTCGTATAATCATTTGTAAGAGTAACTATGTTTGCACCAGTTTTATTAATTGAAATAGTGGGTGCATTAATACCAGTTGCTTCTACACTAAAGCTTATAGAAATATCAGAAGATTGAATATCTTGTACAACTACAAATGAACCTTTAAAATTAAAATCTAAAGCTTGA
>Ga0209955_1000197_pt1 | contig 23551 bp, 26 predicted proteins | sample SalPonA_A_H2O_MG_FD_185716 | JGI IMG/M metagenome (GOLD analysis project Ga0209955, IMG submission 185716) | Water microbial communities from South San Francisco under conditions of wetland restoration - Salt Pond MetaG R2A_A_H2O_MG (SPAdes)... | ecosystem: Environmental > Aquatic > Non-marine... | reverse complement strand
ACACTTATGCCAGTAACGGGGTCACATACCGTTTGTATAAAGATGGCCGCTCCAATAGTGCGGTTTTGACCAGTGATCGCATCGCTTCAATATCAAAGGTATTGTGCGTGATTACTTTGCTCGCTTGGCGTTTCTGATGGGCAGTGAGCTTACTGTACTGCCCATCTTTGGCGAGAAGCCCGGTACGCACCTGTTGTATCCGCTTCATTACGTGACCGAATCCATAACCGCGCCAGCAATCTAGACCTACCAGCCTTGCCATGCTAATCAGCGCCTTTTTTCTGGGGCGGCTTTGAGGAGATAAAGTCGTTCCAAGATCAGGGAGTTGATCGAATTGGGTTTTGCGACACGAGTTTGCACAAGCGACACACAATTTACGTGCGTCGAGGTACTTGAGGTGTTCCGCAAGAGAGCTTCCATGAGCGGTTGCCAACTGATTCAACGTGGCTCGTTCTGCTTGTGAGTAAGCAATAATGAGCTGATGTTGATTGATCAGATCGAGCACTTCAGTAGCCGTTGCAAAATAAAAGCCTTTTGCTGCTGCCCAACCTTGTAAATCATCGAGTAACACCCATACCTGGTATCCCTCTCCTCGATCAAAGCCGAAGAGAAACAGTTCACCTGCCTTATTGCCCTCGAAATCGATGTATATTGTCTTCATGTGATTCAACGCATCGGAAAATTTCATAGTTGGTCCTCATCCCATTGCATTACATTGAGAAGCTCATTGATCTCGCGACGCCTCTGCAGAAGTGTTCGATAGAACACGACCGCGACAACTCCAATCGGGAGCAGCGCAGCGAACACTGCAAGGCCCTTTGCAACGAGCCAAGTGAACTCAAAACTTTGAGCCAATTCATCCGCAATAAAAAAGATGATGACAGACACTCCAAGTATTGAGATCTCTTGAACCTTGGTGAATTCTTGCTGCTCAAAGTCATCGATTAACACATCGATAATGGCATCCGTTGCATAGGGGTTTATCTCCTCGATAGCGATGAATTCGCGTTTAAATGCGTCGTAACCGAGCTCTTGGTAGGCCATGCGAACAAGTTTCTCGAAGTGCTCGGTCGAGCCTTGATTTTCAAATACCGCTAACAGACGTTTACTCCACATGCTGATTGCTCCGAGGTCTATGAAAAGGGCTACCGTATTTTTCATCGAGCCAATCAAAGTATTCAGCGATGTCTGCAAAGCCGATTCGGAAAAGGCGGTACATGTAGAGTGTCTCCCTATCCGATATCTCACCTTTCTGCACCGCGGCGGCCAAGGAGTAAATAGCTGAAATAACCTCGAGCCCACCCACTTCACTGGGACGTTTCTTTGCGTTGGCCCTTATCCACCTCACCAAAAACTTCATCAGCATCGCTTCTCGAGCTGCTCCTAAACCTGATCCAGCCATCTCTCACCTCATCAATATTGAGCAGCGCCAATCGCTGCGCCTTTTCAGAATCGTCAGAAAAAAATGGATGGGTCAACACCCGTTTCGGTGCGGGTTTGCCTATAGCTTTAGCTATAAAAAAATTCTATGAGGCTTTGGGAACCCGCGGCTACCCATCGAGCCAACCTTACGAATCAATATTGCGAATAGCTACCTGTGAAGCTGATCCATCACGCCTGATTAACGTGTATTCGGAACCTAGACTTTTAAGAATTTCCTGTGCTATTCGTAAAAAAGAACAGACGGCCGACCCATGACTTTTGATGAACTAGGCGTAACATGACTGAGCTCGAAACAAAGATTTCTAGATTCTTATTTTTGCATCCCAACTCAGCTGCAAAGCAAATAGCGTCTGAGATTGGTGAGCCCAAGGCGCTTGTAAATTCGGCTCTCTACAGCGCAAATGAACGCTTATATAAGAAGACTGAAGGTACACCACCTCGTTGGGTTGCGATCAATCCTCTACAGAGCGACCGGCTAGATTACACGGATTGCGAGGGCAGAGGCTTACCTGGCGTCATGGGGTATAAAACCGGAGCGACTGGCGATGGTGCCTACAAACGACGCTCAATACTGATGCGCATCATGGAAAAGCCGCTGCCTCGAATAAATTCGCAACAGTATATGGCTGAGTGGGGGGAGATCTTGAGTCCAGAGAGGTTGGAGAGGCTCGTGAACCATCTCGCCGTTCAGCACAATACACGCCCAGCTGGGCAATTCATTGACAGTCATCGGGAGTGGATCGCCGATATTGATTTCTTACTTGATCGTTACGCGTCTCTGGGGATTAAGCGACCAACATTGAGATAATACGAGATTCAAAGTCTCCACAGGCTCAAGGAGCACATAACCGGAGAGTTCAGCCCAATACACGAGCGAGCAACGCCGATGGCCATAGAGCGCTCAATGTTCTTTGACGATGATCTCCCCAATAACATATTGGATCGTTTGTTTGTCCAATCCATGCCCCTCCCCCGGGATAACGCCCAAGACCCGTTCACCAAAATAGCGACCGACCTCAGCAAATTGCTCTGCGTTATATAAAGGATCTTGGTCACCCACTAAAATCCGCATCCATTCTGGTTTCGCTACACGTTCTTCTGAGAACGCGGACTTAAGGCGTTTTGTGAATGGAGGACGGCTCATATACATCCGGTCCTTAGCTGCAGCCATTCCAAGCACTGGAGAGAGCAGAAGCAGCTTCTTAGGGGGTGCGTTAAGATCTACCAACGCCTGCAACGTCAGATAAGCACCGTATGAGTTCGCGATCACAATCCGATCAGGATCGCTCGCGAGTCTTGTATGAATGGCTTCAACTTGCTCTAGCGGATCTTGCCTAAGAAACGGTATATCGACGGCAATCCCCTCGAAATTTTCTGTTATGGACGCAAGATAGACTGCCAGTCCCTTTTCCAAGCTTCCGCCGCGGCCGGTTATATAGAGTATTTTGGCCTCAGTGCTCATCCATCAATCTCCGACGTTAACTTCAGCAGTGTCTCTGGGTCTGTCGCACCGTCAAAGAACGCATCCAATACTTCCTGAAAAATGGGATCGTCCGGTGTAGCCGCATCAAACAAGGTCATACTCGACTTTAATTTGAGATTGTCTGGGTAACCCAAGACTCGATCAATCGCTTGACTCGAATGCATCAGGAGCAAGTCACAGCATTCGACAAGGCGGTCATACAATACGGGGTCATCCAGGTAAGCTTTAGCCTCACTAAGCGATCGAATGGCATAGCGCTCATTCATTACACTGGTGCCGAGCCCTTGAATCTGCGGAAAGATAAACCAGATCCAGTGGCTGCGTTTATGACCCGCTTTGAGCTCTCTCACCACCTGCTCATACATATCCGCCTGAGCGCGTTTGAAACGATCAAGATCGATAACTGCACTCATAAATAACTTGGAATCTCATCAGCAGATAGATAGGCACGATTGAACGTGTTCGCTATACCGTTCCTCACGATCTCGGCGTATGCAGGATAGTAACCACCACGGGCATCCTGTACGCCAGCCCGCTCAATAAAGTCGGGAGTCGCGCCCAATCGCATCAGCCCATTATCCCGCCAGTCGTCGTAAAACTTGAGGTCCGCATCGGTATAACGTTCGCCGTCCTCCAATTCAACGTAGGCTGCGTGAAAGCCAATCCAAGCTCGAGGGTGAACGTAACGTGAGTCGCTCGACATAAGCGCAAACGTACAAGCGCTGAGACATTGACCGAGCACCTCAATATGGATGTCGTAGAGTTTGACGAATTCGCCGATCAGTATGCCGACCTGAGGGCTGCCGCCTTCTGAGTTAATTTCCAGAACAACAGGCTCATTCCAGTCTACGCCCTCAGCGCCAAGAACATACTCAGTCAGATCGGTGGCTGCGCCGATCTCCAGTGGACCGGTGAAGAGAAAGTGATTTGGATAGGTTTTACTCTGCGTAATGAGATAGTCAGGCTCGACATAACCCGAAAAGCTGTCGTAGTTGTACCACGCATTATTGGCGACCCAGCCGACCGAAACGGCGCTTGCGATCCACGCAACAAATGCGAAGGGCGCGAGGGCTCTGAATTCGAATATTTTCGCGGCGATACGGTTCGCATACGTGAGGTACAGCGCACTGCTGAATACGGTAATCGCCCACACCGCGGCTGCCCAATCATCCGCCCAATACTCAATCTCTAGATAAGCACCAAGTATGAATCCGATGCCTGGCATTAGGATCGCTAGAATCAGCAGAACGATGATCTTTCGGTTTGCAGTGGTTTTTGATGACATGACTTGAGTCTAGAAGAGTAGACCCCTAAAGTGAATAGAGCATGCGGCTGGGAGTTTGTTGGGAATGACGGAAGATCAAGCACTTGGGGCCATCGTCGGTCTCGCAGTTGGCGACGCGCTCGGCACAACCTTGGAGTTCTCACGCAACCCCTCCCCTGACCGCTCAATCTGGCACACAGAAATGCTGGGTGGAGGTCCGTTCGGGTTAGAGCCCGGCGGTTGGACCGATGATACCTCAATGGCGCTAGCGCTAATGCAGGCATACCTTGATGCTGGAGATTTTGAACCCGAACTGATTGGGCAGTATTTCGTGGACTGGTATCGCAAGGGTGCCTTCTCGCATACGGGTGAGTGTTTCGATATCGGAAATGCCACGCGTGAGGCACTCGATAGAATCGATTTAGGGCACAGAGGCCCCTCACCCTTTCAAGGCTCAACAGACCCTTTCTCGTCAGGAAACGGCGGCATCATGCGACTGGCACCAGCAGTTGTAGCAAACAGCACCGATCGACAGTCAGCCATTTTCGAATCCGTTGATCAGTCTCGCATTACTCACGCAAGTGAAGAGTGTCTCCTGTATGCCGAGTTGATGGCAAAAGTTCTCTGGAACAGTGACCCGTTTATCGATGAAGTCACGGATTTTGTATTGCCGGATGATACCCCCTGGGACGAACTGCTCTCAGGCGGCTATGTTAAAGAGACCTTTAATTGTGCAATGTGGGCTGCGCGCAATACGGATACGTTTGAAGAGTGTCTAATTCATACCGTCAATCGGCGTTATGATGCGGATACCACCGGCGCGGTTGCAGGGCAAATTGCCGGCGCGATGTACGGACTTTCTGGGATACCAAAGCGCTGGCTGGATACGTTGATCGAGTTTGACGCCATCCTGAGCTCGGCTAAAAAACTTTACCAACTTGGACTGACACGTTGAGGATCTAAAGTGAACTACTCAGAGCTAAAAGAGTACCAGCGAGCGCACAGGGAAAACTTCCATCCTAACCTAGCCCTACGAACTCATCGGGCGCTCAGTTGGCTAAATCGTGCCGAACAGGCTCAAGATGACTTGGACGCAAAGTTCATTTTCCTCTGGATTGCCTTTAATGCCGCGTATGCAGTCGATCTAGATCAGCAATACCGTGAATTGGAGACCGTGCGGTTTAACCAGTTCTTCGAGAAGATCGTATCACTGGATGATGAGCAGCTGATTTACGAGCAGCTCTGGAAGACGTTTTCGACAACCATCCGAGTGCTTTTGGATAATCGGTTTGTATTTCAGCCTTTTTGGGATTTTCACAATGGACGGGTATCAGAGGCTGAGTGGAGTGAGCGTTTCCAACTTGCCAAAAACAGAGCAGGCAACGCACTCGCAAAGCAAGATACCGTTGAAGTACTCTCAGTCGTATTCAATCGACTCTACACTCTCCGTAATCAGTTAATGCACGGGGGAGCAACTTGGAGCAGCGGGGCAAATCGGGATCAGGTCCGTGAATGCACCAAATTACTCGGCACAATAGTTCCACTGGTGATTCACATCATGATGGAACACCCCGATACGCTTTGGGGCGATGCCCACTACCCTGTTGTGGCATCCTAGATCTGAGGGTTTATGCGATGAAAAGCCACATTTGGCATCCAAACCTCGTTAGGTTCGTCGCGCATGAGTTCGCGTTACCGCTAACAAGCATTCATGGTCCTGCTCACTGGGCGCGAGTACGTAACAACGGTCTAAGACTCGCCAACATCAACGGCGCTGATACTCAAGTAATCGAACTGTTTGCGCTTTTCCACGATTCGTGTCGAGAAAACGATTGGGACGACCCAGGACATGGAAGCCGGGGTGCAGATCTCCTGGCATTTTGCTACTACGAGGAGAAACTACTCCCCCTAGATGAGGAGATAATTCATCAAGCAATGATAGCATGTGATCACCATACAGACGGCGAATCACATTGGGATTTAGGTGTCGCAACGTGCTGGGATGCAGATCGGCTGGATCTGTGGCGCGCTGGAATTATCCCTGACCCTGATAGGCTCTGTACTGACGCTGCAAGACAACCGGAAGAGATTAACCGCGCAATAGTGAACTCGGACGCATGGCTGCAAAAACGACAATTCTTATGTGAATGAGCTATCGCATTTCAGGCGGAAACTGATTGGGTTCAGAACAGGTTCTCATACACTCATCAACTGACCAGATTGCTCTTTCCAGACCTTTAGTGCGTCTTTCAGACGTTTCGGAAATGTATAGAGCGCTATGAGGGTACTGACCTCTTCTAGATTAATGATTGAGTGGCTCTGACCAACAGTTTGTATTTTTTATGGCGAACTTTAGCGTCGGGACCATTGATTTATGAGAAGCTCCGAAAGCAAGAAAAGCATAAAATCCCTTTGGCTAGCATAATTATTTTCGAGGAGTTTTATTAGATTTTGATTTTGACTTGCCTTTAAACTATCACTAGGAAATTGCGTTATTATATTCCAAATCTCATCATCCGATAATACTTCTACGTCTAATCCAAAATATCCGAAAATATCAGAATTAGCGGCTTCTTTTACACTTTCTAATAAACATCGCTCTGCAAAATTTAAAATTCCCGCCACCATTTATCTATAATTCTGTACAATTGCTCACCTAAAATTTCGATTTTTATATCCTATTTGATGAAGCTGCGACAGACTAAGATTTCCAAATCCTAGAAAAATTTTCATGTTAGCTAAGGCTGGCCACGAGCTAAAAGTCTTGAAACCAATAGCTCACGCTCCTTCTCAATAGTATCTATGATAACACTTTCAGGGGTATCATTAAGATCGGTAATTGTCCAATTTCTTTTCCATACTACTAAAATAGACGGAAGATCATTGATATTAAAATCCATTATTACTCTATATATGGCCTTGAATTGTCTGGGCTTATTATTCAGTAAAATATATTCGATAACATTTATGGGCACAAACTCTATACCTTTTAGATGAGTCGGAAAAATGTTAACGAAATTTAAAATTATCTCGCCTGAAACTTCAGGATAATTTTTTCTGAGCACCCGCCACCAGTTGTTTAATTTATCTCTGTCAAGTGAAGGATCTAGTGTTTCCCACATATCAGGATAATTTATATTCTTCAATACATAGCCTAATGCCAATTTCTTCTCGATGATCCAAGCCACATCCGTAGCGTCTAGCTTAATCCCCCCGGCTATTGCAAGTTCTGCAAAACTTCCTCGTAAGGATCTCCGGTATTTCGTGGTGAAAGACTCCGAAGCAGCCGGATCAAAAGGTGCTCGTGTTGGATAGACACGAGCTTGAACCAATTCGTTGGCAAAATCGATTGAGCGAACTCCATTATAAAGTAGATTTGATATATCAGCTCCAAAAAGGTGTTTGGCTGTTTTTGAGGTCAGGCCATGTGTTCTTGCACTGCAAAGACAAGCATAGACTTGTTCAAGTGCAATCCCTGAAACACCATGCCACGCATAGAAGATACCTGAGCAATAATTTCTTTCTCTAGGTGCGGCACCAAAGGCTTGCTCGACTTCGTCCAAATCGAAGTCATGATCAGGACATTCAACGTGCAACCTTTGGTTTTTTATATGAATAATTACTCGGTGTTGGCCACCCCTACATTTTCCCTTTAACTGAATCTGTTCCACTGTTATTTACTACGGCTACAGATGCCAACTGTTGCCGCCCATGCTGGAATTGATTTGATAATTTCAGGAGTAGATTCTGTATCACTAATAAGCCCGACAATGACGCTCGCATTTATCGGGCTTTTCGGCCAGGGTGTATAGCCATCTGTTAGTACTATAATAACGTTTGGTTTAGGTCTAAGTGTCGACGCAGTCTTGAATCCAACACGTAAGTCAGTACCACCACCGCCATAACATTCAATTTTTTTTACATTATAAACTTCTTCTACACTACAAATATCAGTATCCACTTGTATTAGCTTTAAATTTTTCCCTCTCACTCCTATTTGTTTAGCAATGCCTTGAATTTCAGCGAGAGCGGCCGACAATTCTCGATTAGACATAGACGCAGACGTATCTAGTATTACCGCTATAGAGGGGACAGGATGGCGCATTGATGGAGTTATTATTGAAGGTATTCGTCTCCGCCCCGGCCTCTGGTAAGAGTAATCGACTTGTCCCGTATTGTATGACACGGCTCGCTTAATTTTTCCAGCCAGTATTCTTTTCCAATGAATCGAAGGTTGTTCTACCTGTTTGACGGCCCAATTTAATATTCCCTGAGGAACAAAACTCTGGGATTTTTGATGTATAAATACATCTTGGGCGACACGCCTCCTTATCAGCTTGGCGGAATTCGAATCAACTGCCCCAACAGTTTTATCATCTCCGGCTAGTTCCCAACTTCTTTCAGGTCCTCCAGCACCGGAACCGCAGTCTTGGGTCTTACATTGCGCACTGATTGCGACGTTTTTACCATCTTGTTCCGAACGATGATCGGTAGTCTTAATTGGTGATAAGAGAGAACCTGGATCATTTTGAGTGTGTTCTCTGTAAATATGTTCGTAGTAGTACTCCGCCAACTTACCGTCCTCAGACGGGGGATGGAGCCTAGATGGCAGAATCCAATGGTCCGGCACGCCTTGATACGAATTTCCAGTTGTTGCCGAACTCTGAAGGTCGTGTAGGTCATCATTTATCTCTGCATCCGCTGCAATATTAAATATTGAAGGATTAGCATCCAGCTCTTCGCACCGTTGAGCATGATCTCTTAAAAGATGAGATACTTCATGAACTATGGCTAAGGCTTGTTCGTTAACCTCCCAACAATCAAACACATTGAAATCTATGTAAATGCGCCACCAGCGATCCACTGCAACAGTATTAAGAAACTGAACGGACAATGGGCTTAACCGAAAGATAGCCGCAGCTAAATATGGAGCTAACTCGACAGCAAGCATTCTCGCAGCGATGAAACTTTTGCCCTGGGCCAAATCCAGTTTTGTGGGTTCAAACATGATTTTTTTGTGCCTTATTCATCATCACTACCCTTTATGCCGGGAGGCTTGACGAATAAGCCCTGCATCTCTTAATACACTCAGAAAAACCTTTGCTTGTTGTGGAAAGCCCCAGGAAGGCTGCTTTAACTCGATGAGTTTCTTAGCACTTAGGGCTACTATATCCGCAGGACCATTTTCTGCTGCATAAGCCAAGGCATTCCATATGTCCTCCCAAACCTCAAATGCAGCATCGTTGTGATCTGGAATGTCTGCGAAATATGTCACTAGTGAATTCGCCATTGCAAAGACTCTGTCATGACGATCATTCCAATCGACGCTACTCGGTTCATTTATTATCGTTTCAGGACTCGGCAAATCGTTATTCTCTGCCCAAGACAGAAATTCTACAGCTGCACCTTCTCCGACCAGACCACTGACAGCTAGATATAAGCTGTACTTATCATTCATATAAGGAACTATTTTTGACACCATTTCCCAGGTTCGAGGAGAGGGCCACGCTTTACCTGAAATAGACTCAGTTTTAGGCAATTGGTGAAGTAATTCGCGCCTCTTTGAAATAAAGCCCGAAACCATGGATTTAGCTTTACTAAAGTCTGAGGCTTCTGGCGACGTCAAGCTTGATGTTCTTACTGTGGATTCCCATCCAAGTGTCATACCGTCTATGAAGGTATTGGCATCTGCTGCAATTTCTAGATGTAGAAATCGATTAGCAAGGGGAGGAGCTAAGTCCCAACCGTCCGCCGCCTCATCGGATGGGTTACCAGCCGCGATAATGCGCACTTTTTGGGGCAATTGGAGTGACCCAACATTGCGATCGAGAACCACTCTAAGCATCGCCGCTTGCACGGCAGGCGGAGCGGTAGTGATTTCATCTAGGAACAGAATACCGTGGCCAGCGTCGTATAATCGTTTTGCCCAATCAGGCGGTGCAAGAGGAACATCAGGAACGTCTCCTGTGTTGTCTCTTACCACGGGAAGGCCCGCAAAATCAGACGGCTCCCTTACAGAACCCACTACTACTTCGCAAGGAATACGACTTTCTTGAGCGATCACTCGAATGATTGAAGATTTTCCGATCCCTGGTGCTCCCCACATCATTACCGGTATATCAGCTGCCATCGCTGCCTTAAGAATGCTCACAATTTGTGTATTCAATTCATATTTCCTTTAGAGATGATCCTAACTGCTTTAAGCATTAAAATTTATTAAACTTTGCGACCGAATCCGGAAGATGCATATAAGCTGAGTGTGCTCGAGAATTAGCTGAAAGCTGGGTAGCATTTCTCAAGCTCCCTACTGGATACCTGACCAAAATTTCTCTGGCGGATACCAACTATGCTTGCAACTCTTACACTGTATAAATTTTCTACGCCCCTCACTTTTTACGGAATCATAAGAACCACACTTTCCGCACTTTCGAAATTCGTAAGGACCCTCCTGACCCCAACCACCGCACGAAGCACAAACATATGTACCGTAGGAGGAATCATCTTTGATGGGTGATTCCCTAGAGTCAATAATCGTTATGCAGCGTTTGCAATGATTAAAATACGCACTCTTATCATGAGGTCCAATACTAGGTTCTTGACACCCCCCCATTACAGTTATCCCATATGCTGCCGGAAAAACCCTGTAACTGAAATTTGGCGTCAATGGATTTCCGCATCCAGATTGAGGGTCGATGTGACCATCTCTCCAGCCACAACGTAGCCTATCGCGAAGATCGTCTATCCTATTAACAACAGCGGCAACCTTGTTGGCATATTCATTGTGATTTATGTGAGCAGATTGGACTCTTGGTTTGCGGCCCTGAGCGCTAAAGTAAGAGATCAGATTGGTTGGAAATCCAAGAACGGCTAATACTTCTAGAATCGTCCACTGCGTCCAGGGCAATTTTCTACATTCAAAGAGGCGCGCACTCCCATTCCCATCTCCTGTCTCAACCTCGCATCCTGAATCTCGGTACCCTCCTTTCTTCCTTTCCAATCGAGGGCAGTGGCACTCGTATCGATCCCTCATATCTGGGGTAATATCTCTAGAAGGTATCTTTCTTAGCCATTCGGAATAACTGGGTTTAGTCCTATGATTACCTTCACAAAATCTCACCCCAGACGATTCAGGTATTCCACACCGTGGTATCGCCCTTTCAAAGTCAATATTTAGTTCAGTTTGACTTATCGCAACTTTTGCCCCGGGCGCAGGCACTTTTTTAAGAACAGCCTCCGTAATCAGATTATGTGCTTTCAAGCTAGACTCTTCGCGATCACCATTCATGGCACCAAATACCAAGGTTAAATACGCGACTATCATCGGGTGATCCTCATTTATTGGATCGAGCTCAGCGGGAATTTTAAGGTTGTTAGCTAGTAAATAATGTAGAGCTAGTATTTTTTCATTTGGCGTGAAATTCTGCCATGCATTACCTAGCGATTCTCTATGCTGCCAAATTCGTGATGGCCCTTCGATCTGAACTGAAATGTCCCAAATACCGAAAGCAGACATGATTTGAAGTTCTTCTTCAACTTCAGGTAAGGAATTCACAACATCAATAAAATAAGCAACATCTGCTGATGGAGTTCCTGACCAGTAATCAGGATTAGCAAATTTTTCCGTGTGATTTGCAATATAATTACCAACGGCCTGTGAGATCAAACTAATAATAGTTTTATGATTGGGTTCAAATAGCTTTTTCTTTTGGCATTCAACAATGGCTATCATTTCTTTCGGATCTGATGAACGCCATAACTGAGGCAACCACATAAGCACTTCATTGCTAAGCTCATGCTGAGAATTTTCAAAGCGCTTAGAGATTTGACTCTTCAGCATATCATCAGGCTCAAAATCACCATCAAATAAGCAGTTCAGTGCACTTGATACTTTTGATTCTGGGAGCCACGGAATCAAAGCTTGGACTGATAAAATATCGTCGAAGTCGAGCGCTGCAAGCAGCAAATTCAGGCTTTGATCATTAAGTCGCTTTTGAATCTTCTGAAATTTTTCTGGCGGGTATATATTTTCTTCCACCCAAGATTGGTGATTTACGCCGATCTGTTCCCAAACATCGACAGCGGTCTCATTCTCCTCGAGGTGGTCAATAATATAGTTGAGGCTTTTGCCGTCCTGAATCAGATCAGTGCATAGTAAGTACGCGGTACTAGAGTACATCCATGCAAGGGGATGATTTGGAAATAGTTCTAAGCTTTCTTCAGCGGGAAGGTTGCGGAAACAAACATCTATCATCTGATCGGTGAACGCACTGGCAAGCACCTTCAAAACCTTGTGCTTGCTGAGATTTTCAATCACCTTGTCTTGAACATCTTCGTGAAAATCATTCCAATCGTAACCATCTGGTAACTCTCCTGTACGCTTACATAGCACTGTCAGGAGCTGTATAAGACCCTTCGTTTTGATGTTCGCGCGTTCTCTAAGCAGTGATAGCAAAAAGTCGGTCTCGAGTCTTTCTGGGTCAAAGAGCTCCGCTGAGTTTACCCGATCACGTGCAAGCTTAAACATCAGTACGGTTTGGGGCACCATTGAGTCGCTCTGGGCTCTACCGGTTGTGCTAAGAGATTTTTTGAACACCACGCACTTGTTCATACTGGGCGGGAGCTTTGGAAATACATCCTCCAGAAACCAAGCGATACGATCATTATATAAATGTTGCATGCCTCCTGAATCGATCACCCCGACATGCGAAAGAGGAATAGTTGTTGGGAGTTCTTCAATGGCTGTGGCTGTCCATGAGAGATTCCCGTACCTATTCGTAGAGCCCGTTACTGATACTCGTAGAACCGTACCACTCTTGAGGTCATCAAGTGAAAATTGGGATTTATTGATAACAGTCTTTGAAATGTGAATATTTTCTTTCGCGCTATATGGAGGTAAAGGTGTTGCAAATCGAAAGCCCTTCTCTGGATTAATCCCGGCGCCCAATAATTTAGCGTCTACTGATGCGTCTTCATGTAACGATTTAAAACTCATTCAAGGTCCTTAGATTCGCTCTATTGAATAAAAATAAATTCAAAGGTAAAAATAAATACTTACAATCTACTCAGATTTTTATTTTATCAAAGCACTTAATCTCGCTTGTTGATCCTCAATCTTAAATTTGTAAGAATCATACCCTATTATTCTCTATAAATATCGATAGAATATCCCAATTCATCAAAAATATCTTTAAATTCACTACAAATTTCAATTAACGGTTCAACGTATTTTTCAATAATTTCATGTTCATTTTTCATACCAAAATCATCAATAATAGTTGATATTTCAAGAGTTTCAGGCCACTTAGGTTGGGATTCCCTTAATAGTGAATCCATTCTGTTATGCACCCTAAGATGTAACAAATATATTATTGATAAGCTGTAAGGATCATTCTTACCGTAACATCTAGATAATATTTCTTTCTCTTCATTCGATCCAAACTTTTCCACAAAAATTGGAATTCTTTCGTAGCACTTTACGAGAGTTTCATTTAATTTATTTTTGGCGTATCTATTAAAGTTTTCTGACGCGATTTTAATGCTTTTTAAAATATGATTAGAATCATAATTTACATAATCTATTTTTCTGACTAGAGATGCCCTTAAATCACTTCGGTTAGATGAACTTCCACCAACTATTCTCTTTTTCTTTTTTTTAAATAGCCAACCCATATTATTTCCTTAGTAGTGATTCAATACATATTTTGATTCATTCAAAATCTTCACTTATTGATGCTTCCTAAGAAATCTAGCGTACTCTTTATAATCTTTACTAGAAGTAATCTCTTCGATGACTTCTTCTGAACTTTTAAGTTGCCGCACCATGTTTATGGACTCCGCACCCTTCTGGGCTTGCTGCTTTTGATTGAGCAAGTGTGTACAAATGTCGATCAAATTAGTTAAATCAAAGAATCTGGCACCATTGTTACTTCGAGCACGCATATCAGCGGGTAAGTCACTGTATTTCACCCGCTTGAGGAGTCCTACTGTCGACCATTTGACGGGCTTGTAAAACATAGCTGGTCGGTTTTTTACAACGACATAATCGAAAGAAGGGACCACCACCTTTTTTTCTTCTAACCGTTTTAGAGTGTCCATGATTATGCGAGTCGACAGCCCCGTGCGACTCGCGATGGTTTCATAATGACAGGTTGGCCAGCGAGAGCGATCAGTCCACCACATCAAAATTTGGATTAAAACCTGAAGTTCTGATCCTCGGAATTGGAAGACATCCAGATTCTCCAAAAAAATTCGTGGTAACGGTTCAAATTTTTCCTTCTCGAAGGCTACACCCCATTTGTGCAGGGCACTTTTTGTTCTCTTCGTTCCTTCGCGATTAGACTCTTTTGCAAGCTTCTCCAAGCTAGCGAAAAAGGTTTCTTCTTGGTCTATCTCAAGTTCGTCTGGAAGGTCTACTTGATCCAAATCTATAATTTTTTTGCTCATTATGATGTTCTCATACCGGTAGCAGTTCGGGTAACGGTTCTCAATTCACGCGTCAACGCCTTTCCGCCAAGCAACCTATGAAATTGCTCTGTTATAACTTTATCAATAGTGTTTAAAGGGCACCGAATCATTAGGAATAGGCGTTTCTGTCCATAAATTTAGTGCTTCGAGCTTTTCATATAAACCCATCGGGAATACATCTTCAGAATGTACAGCAAAGACCGACTTCGATTCCGGTTTCAAAAGAACTCTCTCCTCTTCAGAATAGACTAGTATTCCATCCTGATGCGCTTCTATCGGACCAAGACGGCTCAGCTTAATCTGATCGCACCAAATTTCTTTAAGTTGATGAAGATCTTTGACGATGCCTTTAAGGTCAGATAAATGCTGCCATTCACGCCATAATTCCGCCGCGTCACGAGTCCCAAGCACTGCAGATAGCTCAGATATGGCATCAATTAGAACTGGCATTTGCCATAGATCGAAATCTGCGTACCACTCGTCCGATAGATTGAGTGACTCAAGCAGACCTACACACTCCTTAAGGAGAGATAACTTGTTTAACTGATCCCACCCCACATCAAAGTGCGCAGATCGTTTTAACTTGTCGAGTACAATGTCTAACGCAAAAAACGCATTCTTTTGTATCCACAGCACCTCTAGATTTACCAGAGACCTAAGCTCTGGTGAAATGAACACGATTCTATTGTTATCTAGATATAGTTTTCTGAGGTTTTTCAATGACCCTATACTATCGGGAACGGCCAAAATATTATTGCGTGATAGATTAAGCTCTTCGAGTGACTCGAGTTCTGAAATCCAAGCCGGTATTTTTTCTATAGCATTTGGACCATTACTATTCTCATAAAAATCAGGTTGTAGTCCATCACGACGTTTAGCAAACCTCAGGGTCTTAAGGTTTTTTAGGTGCCTAAGTTGCTCAGGCATCTCTTCACAGTTGTGCCAGCTCAGATCCAACTCCTCGAGCGCGAGAAGCACATAGGGATCTCTCGGTAACCCAACCCAATAACGATCCCACCACAAATTTCCTTCTTCGCTTATTCCATGCGATTCTACTAATTGTAGATTGGGGATATTATTCTGATCTGCCCATTCAAAGAGTGATGGTATCCAAGGAGCTCTCGCTTCAGCTTCAAAGGCTTCTAGAGCGCTGAAGATGTTTCGGTGTTCATACTGCCCCAAAGGTACATATGCTTCACCTGTATGCGTGCATATGTTGATGCCGTTTTCTTGAATTCTTATCGGCCCGTATCGGCAACCCGGAAGGCCATCGAACCAGATCTCCTTTAAGTTGGGTATCGATCTGATTGCTTCCGTTAGTAACGCTGTTTCGTTAAATCCTAGCCAAAGTGTTTCGAGTTGTACTAACTGAGCCAAATTATCCGTTACATATTCGATTCTATTGCAATTCAAATAGAGCTTCTTGAGCTTCGCGAGTTTTGAGATCGAACGCGGCACATAAGAAATACTGTTATCCGACAAGTCCAACTCTTCAAGGTTGGCCAACTGATCAATCCAAGGGGGGATTTCAGTAATTACATCGATATCACGATCAACATCTTCCACCGACCAGTAAGCTTTAGGTCCACGCGATAGACTTAGTTTTTTTAGTGTTGTGAGGTGTCTGATTTGATCTGGGATATCACTTTTAATGAAGCCATCTAGATTGAGTTCTTCGAGAGTTAGTAAAGCCGACTTCGTCCTTGGAAGTCCGTACCAGTATCCAGCGAATAGCAGGTGACCGTCGTCATCGTACTCAGGTTCTGCATACCGCAAGTCAGGAATATCATAGTAAGCAGCCCACTCAAAGAGCTCGTCAACCCAACGGTCATCAAAATCTAATTCAACTTGCATTAAAGGTCCTTACTTCTCTTGAAACATCGCCTAGAGGAAGCCAACTAAATTGAATGTCAGTGACCATTAATTCGATAACCGTTCAAAAACAAACGAACTCATGTCTACAATGCTACACATGATATTCTAGGTACAGCAATGGCTCTACGCTGCTCCCAACGTACTCTAACCTCTTCAGAGCCCATCCAGAGATCTGTCCCTTCGATCACTCTCCCCATCTCTTCATCGGATAAAAAGCCACTGTAGAAGGATTTAAACGCTTCATTGAGATGCATATCTGTAAACTTCTGTCGGGCCTTCATTTCGTGACCTTTTCCGGCCATACCACCAGAGTAGTTATGAATCATAAATGAGAGGTGATCAGTGACATCGAGATCGTCGCATGCCATGGAAATGATTGTCCCAGCTGAAGCAACGGTTCCTGACAAAGTGCCTATGACGCGTGCTCTGGATTGTCTTATTGCCGCGACTATCATGAACGCAGAATCAATGATCCCACCAGGCGTATTAAGATGAAGAATAAACGTCATCTCATTTGAGGCGTTACGTAACAGATAGCATAACTCGTTGTACTCGCTAGGCTCGCCTACTGCGCCAGTAATAAATGCACTGACAGTCTTTGCTTCTTTATCTTGCATAATCGGCACATCTAGCTCCCAAATGCGTGTAGGGGTTTTAGGTAATACAATTGATGGAATGTCTTTCATAAGTCTCTCTTTTTCCAGTCTCTGTGATTCAATCTGCTTAGCGATACGCGCAGGTAACAATCGCACCATCGTCCGCGACGATTACATACATGCTTCGCAGTTTGTTAAGCTCTTCAAATGACCCGTAGATTTTTTTAATTTTTTTGATGCCGAGCTTATCGAGTGAAATAGAATATGAGTGTTTTCCCGTTTGATAGGCTTCTCTGCCATATTCGAGCACTAACTCAACCCAATGTGATTTAATTCCGCGCTGCTTCATCCGAACCTTGGCGTGCTCGGTAAGGATGAGCACTTCTTGATGTTCATCAAATATCTGACTCCCGATACGCTCCACCTGGGCGGAAATATTTGTTGAATTGGTGTTATGTGATGTGGCTTCAGCGTTCATTACTCTTCTCCTTCCGTTGTGTGATTGAATAATGACACTCATTTTTTTCTCTTGTACTACGTTTTCCATCACATACTGAATGCTAGTATTTGTAATTTAAAAAGCTAAGATACGTATTCTACATGACGCTTTATGCGCAATATCCAACCGTTTATCATCCAATTACCTTAAACTGGCTTAGCTTAGTCTTACTTTTCTATACTGATTACCCAATCCATATTTCATTGGGTAGGGTGAGATAAAACGTAGTTGGATGAAACCTTAAAGGGCGATTTTATTTTTATGGTGGGTGCTTATTGATAAAAGATAGGAAAAACAGAACCGCAACACATTACCAGGCTGTGTGCCTTTGCTGGACTCTGTATGCTGCGTTGATACGCCAATTCTTGGCCTTATGTGTATCAGGGATCTAGATACGGGAACACGATTGGCCTCACTTTCCCGAATAGTAGCTACAGAACCCTACCTGGTACCAGATATCTGAACCAGACAAGCAGGCTTGTTCATCGGTTAAATAGCCAATCTCGTTCGGCTCCCATGTTTGCATTTCAGTAACGATGAAATTAGGGCCCACACCCATTTCACGAGCATAATCCAAAACTAAGCTATAGATGGGATCTCCTGCGGGGACAGTTTCTCCGTTGATTGCGATTTTGTGAACGCCAAAGCGAGGATAGGGACGGAAGACGGTGCGATTTATCCTACCCCAGAAGAAGATTGAACATTCACCGATACATACTCCCGTTACCTGTGTAGAGATTCCATGCTCACGCACCAGAATGCCTGCCATAACTGCTTTCTCTATACGGCCACGGCCACCGCCACTCCCGATACCAATATTCTTAATATTAGGGTTCTGCCTAAGCTCCTCTCTGATTCGTTTAGAGACGGCTTTTACTGTATCCCCATCGACCCATAGATAAGATCCTCCTTGAACAAACACTTATGGAGGCAGATCTACCGAGAGGATCGGCCGGAATGTCAATCTTGCCAACACACTCCAGATTCCAGCGCTTTGCACGCTCATTTTGTGAGACTCCTTCAAACTACTGAGCGGCATAGCTCCAGTTAGAAATCGAAGCAATGTGCACTAGCCCAGACATGAGCTGGCCAGTTGAAGAAAAATATAATCAAATCCACACCACTATTCATGCTCACGCTAAAAAACCTTATTCAATTTCAAAATTTTTTCACATTCGTTGAAAGAAAATCGTGACCCCCCCGTTACTACCTCAAGAGACATGAATTTGAGGAGTACACCGTGGAACTGTTAAGTCGTTTTATCCCGAGGCTTCGCTTTAAAGACACTCAAGACTTTGGGGATCGATTGAGGGTCACACCCGTCTATTGGGATGCCGCCCCTACCCCATCCGGGCGCTATTACTCGCTAGATGAAGCATTTCTCGCAGAGGCAATAGAGGTTATGGAAACAGGGACTGCAGGCACGGTCAGGGAGGACAGAGTCTCTAACAGAGGTCAACGACCTATTATTCTGTTTGATGGTGATGGTTTGCGCGGTGCAAAGCAGAATCGAATTTTGGAGCATACCGTTGTAGTTCCGGCCGGCGCTTCCATTCTTGTTCCGGTCAATTGCGTGGAGCGTGGACGTTGGAACTACACCATCGATAAGTTTTCAGCAGCTGATTACAAAGCCACACCCCGCATGAAACAGGTCAAGATGTCCCTGAAGAAGAAAGGCTTCGAGCACCAAGTTCAACGTGAAGTCTGGGCAAGCGTGAGCGCGTGCTCTGCCGATCTCTCAGTCAGTTCAGTTTCTGAGGATCTTGGCGAAATAATGCAACGAGCCAAACTCAGTTCCGAACCCCTGAGGCGTTTTCTGAGCGCAAGTGACTGCCATGGTTTCCTTGTTCAAGGCACGGGAAAGCCGTTTATCGAGCTGTACCCAACCCCCAATATGGCCAAAAACTGGGCGCTCAGATCCTTCTCTGGATGGCTAGCCGATGCGCGGCGCTCTCAGGCAACGCGAATGCCGCTCGAGTATCTGATCGAGACATTGAAACACACGCTCTGGGCACCGACCATTGGTACGGGGGCCGAAACCGCCTTCCAAAGCGCAGACATGCATGACGGGCGAATCACCTACCACGATGGCGATCTTGTTCATCTCTACTGGTCACTCACCTTAAACTGAGCGGCTGGAAAAATGACGAATTCAGCATACCCTTTTAGTACACAACGCAGGATCGAGAATGCGATGCATCCCGTCGATGAAGATTTGTTAGAACACCTGAGCGCATTCAGCTTGTACGCGCGATACCTCGTTCGTAACCCCGATGAAGCAGAGAGCTACGTTCAAGAGGCATGCAAGCGCATACTCGAGCGTCGCAATCAGCTCATTGGTGAAAATATCAAAGCCTACGGTATCCGCATCATTCAGCGCCTCGTCTACGACGCGGGTCGCACGCGGCCTGTTAGTGAGCTTGACGACGAGTTACACACAGCGGATCCCGACAATGATCCTGATGAAGTGTTTATGGCGGACGAGCTGTTGAGCCGGATTGTTCAGATGGGAAAACTCTGCGCAGAAGTACTTTTGCTTGTCGCAATGCGCTTTAAACAGCGCGAGATAGCGGAGCAACTTAATTTACCTGCCAATACCGTGGCAACCCGAGTAAGCCGCTGCAAACAACGCTTAGATGTGGAGGGCCTGTAGATGGGATTTATCGAACCAACCTACGACATGTTGCTCGACTATGTGTGCGGCACGTTGCCCGCGGCGCAGCGCCGCCACGTCGAGCAGGCGATGAGATTCAATGCTGAGACGGCAGAGGAAGTGAAGTTCTTACAAAAATTACTGAACTCAACAGATCAGGCGCGTCGCACATTGGAGGCAGGCTCTCACCATAAAAGTCACGTCGAATTTATAAAGTCGTGGAGTGACGAGACGGACGAGCACGATCCGTTCATCGACCTCAAGGATCAAGTCGAACGCCTTGAACGGCGAATCGCAAGGGCTATCAATCTCCCGATCCGCAGGCTTCAACTGGAAATTAAAGCTATCCGAGAGCACATAGCGAATCTGAGTGCTCTGGGCCGTACAGCCTATTCAAGTGAATACGCCGAACTCTCTGAACGTTTGCAGTCGCTTGCAGAGATCATCGCCTTGTTGCGCGCTTTGCAGCACAGGAAAACCCGCCCAACTAGAAATATGGACGATGGCGTGGCTGCAAAGCTGGAGAGGACACCTAAGTCGCTGTCTGAAGCGTTTGCTAAGGAACCCCTGACCAAGTCGTTCAATGCGGCTCGGATGGCTGAGCGCAAATCGATCAGCGACCTATTCACGCCCAAACAGCGCGTGACTCCAACGCTGCTGGGTATTGATTTAGCGTGGAAGCGAGGAAATCCATCGGGGCTGGCCTTTGGCGTATCCACCGCCAACGGGTTGTGTGTGACTGAAGTTATGCACAAAGAACTGACGCCTGGCTGGCTTCAAGAGCACCTACTTCATCTTGATACGATAGAGGGGATCGCGATTGATGCACCGTTAATCGTTACAAACGACACGGGTCAACGTAAATGCGAAACGTCGATCAGCAAACGGTACAGCGCGCGTAACGCCGGGGCACACTCTACAAACACGGCGATCTTAAAAAAGAACAGTTACCAAACCACTGAGGTATCTGATGCGCTCAAGTTGCTGAATTACGAACACCTCGGATCGAAACGTTGGCAGATAGAGTGCTTTCCGTCCCCCTCACTGATCGAGTTATTCGGGCTTCAACGCGCCGTTAACTACAAAAAAGGCACAGCAGATCAGCGGCGCCAGGGACAGCTTCAACTTGCCGGGCTCATAAAGGGTCTCGAGTTTAGTGAACTCGCGCTCCACTTCGCTCGACCCGAAGATAAGCGACGCCTCTCCAGCGAGCATATCCTTTCACTCACAGGCGCAGAGATAAAAGCCAATGAGGATTGTCTTGATGCGATTATCTGTCTGTATGTAGCAGCGCTGTATAAGCGCAATCGTTCCGCCGGCACGGTGTATGGAGATACAACAAACGGCTATATCTGGATTCCGGGCAAGTTAACCGGTAACCCGCAGTCGCCCTGATTGGGCGACTTGAGGGCTAATGCTCGCAGGCATGGACGATCGGGAGAGAGGATTATGCTATCGAACACATTTTTTAAAGGTCTGGCAGAGCGCAAAAGCGATGCGACTGTCGCCAATCCGTATCGTGATACGCAGTTGCGGCGCAACCTTAAACGGTACTTCGATTGGATCGAACGTCACAGCCAAACGCACCGTTTTTGTTGGTAGGAGAAGCCCTTGGTCACAAAGGCGGGCGACAAACGGGCATACCCTTAACAAGCAGTGCACTCTTTGAAGGAGGTTCTCACGCGTTGTTTAGGGATTTACGGGAAGAAATCCGCACCCGCAAATTGGAATCAGAGAATACTGCCTCGATACTCTGGGAGGCGCTCGCGATCCAGCCGGTGACTCCATTATTATGGAACGCATTCCCGTTCCACCCCCATGAAATGGATAACCCGCACTCTAATCGGACCCCAAAAGCGAGAGAGCGTGATGAGGGACTTCGCTACCTAACGGAGATCGTTCACTGGTATCAGCCAGACGTGATAGCCGCAGTCTGTCGTAAAGGGGTCGAAGCGCTCTCGCGCGTTTACCCGCAACGCGAGATCCACTACATCCGCCATCCTTCGTTTGGCGGCAAATCATCCTGTCTCGAGGGGCTCAATCAGTTATTTAGATCGCATTAACCTCGTTCTGACGTGCTCAGTCCGCACTTAAATCAGGTTAACCTCAGTGGGGTTCATCGTTCGCGTTTAGCTCGCGAAACATTTAAAACTCACTGAGGCAACGTTATGAAACAGCTCACTCGGGAACAGCTCTATCAATCAGTATGGTCTCACCCCCTTACTACACTGGCTCACGATTGGAACTGCGACGCTTCCAAATTGGCAGCCGTATGTGATGCGTTTGATATTGCTCGACCTAAAGCAGGACACTGGTCCCGAGAGGCCAATGGTAAACACACACCTATCCCTGAGTTATCGTTGGAGCGGTACACCGCCGATCGACTGCTCGAGATTCCTCAGCGCAGAGCTGACGGCGTAAGTTTATCGTCATGCCCTTCGATCAGAGTGCCCGATCGCATAAGGCACTATGAGGACGACGTACTCAAAACACGTCGAGAGTACGAAAAACGCGACTACCGTCGAGACGATAACCTATTCTCACCGATCGATACCGACTGCGCAGCGCTAAGCGTGTCAGATCAGACCTTTAGCCGCGCTCTGAGAATTCTGAATACCGTGTATCGCTACTGTCGTGAACAGAATTGGGAGATTGTGAGAAAGCACGAAGGTACGGTCATGATGAATGTCGTGACCATCGATGGTGAGGCCGTGAGATTTCGGCTTCGCGAGCGACTCAAACAGCACTATCGTGATCTATCACCGCAAGAGCAGGCCGACGCAGCGGCCGGGAAGTATGTGTATCAACTCAAGGGCAATCGCCCCACGGGACGGCTGTTCCTGTCTATCGAAGAGCTCGCATTTGAGGGACGACGTGTTTGGGAAGACTCCAAAACGCAGAAAGTCGAAGACTGTGTGGGTAAATTCATCGCTGGACTGCAAGGTGCGGCCGAAAAGCAACGTAAGCGTCGACTGGCGCGAGAGACGCAAGAACGCCGCGAAAACGAGAGACGCATTGTATATGGGCGCGTCAGGGCACGTGTTGATGTGTGGAAACAGCGAATTGATACGCTCAATCAGTCTTTCGATCAGTGGCGGGAAAGCGAGTCATGCCGGGCGTTTATCCGCGCGGTAGAGCAGCAAATGTTACTCAGCGGCAAGCTCTCAGCATCTCAACAAGAGTGGTTGCGCTGGGCAAACTCGGTGGCTGATGCCAAAGATCCAACATTGAGAACTGCCCAGATGGATACATCAGACTGGACATAGTCCAATCC
>Ga0209955_1000191_pt1 | contig 24005 bp, 36 predicted proteins | sample SalPonA_A_H2O_MG_FD_185716 | JGI IMG/M metagenome (GOLD analysis project Ga0209955, IMG submission 185716) | Water microbial communities from South San Francisco under conditions of wetland restoration - Salt Pond MetaG R2A_A_H2O_MG (SPAdes)... | ecosystem: Environmental > Aquatic > Non-marine... | reverse complement strand
CTTATAAAGGCAACGTCATTCTCAATAATTGAAACGTCTGTAACATTAGCTTTTAAGGCAATGTCATCTGCAATATCTGATAGGTCTTGCGTGTAATCAATCGTCTGGACTGCGCCATTAATCTTATCTTGCAAGTCTGTAACAAAGAAATCAATCCCGATAACTGGCTGTGCTGCACTGAAGTCAGTAGATTGAAGAGTCGCAGATGTCGCGCTAACACTCCCTATGGCAGATGAAGTATTGCCTGAAAAATCCTCCGCCTTAACCCAAAAATATAAAGTCGTATTACCTGCCACCCCTGATAAAACATAGCTCTCGCCATCGATAACCGCTGAGGGTGATGCGGGGATTTCATCAACCAAATTAACAAAGACTTGGGCGTGTCTGAAATCGCTGTCAGATGGATTCTCCCAGGTCACTGTGATTGTTTGAATGCTTCCAACGGCTGCAAGATTGGTAGGCGCGCTCGGTGGTATAACATCGAATTGAGGGATGATGTCTGCCGAATTAACATAGGCTGATCTTGAACCAATGGCGCTTACTGATCGTATACTAACTCTATAGGCATCGGCTGTCGGATTATTAACCCTGTATAAATATGGGCTAACATGGGCGGTGATGCTTGCCTCTTCAAAATATTCCACGCCTATCTTGTAGTAAACGACAATCTCATATCTATCCGCATACTCTGGATCGGTGTGAATCCATGAAATGTTTATATAGTTTTGATCTGTGCCATCGTTCATTATGACTGAGCTTGCCGATCCCGAAATAGAATCGGGTGGCGCGATGGCATAAGGGTCTGGAAGCGCTGTATCAGCCATTGGGATAATTTCGTTTCCGACATCCCAAGGATAAATACTCGCATCGTATTCGACAGCCTGAATGCCTACAGTGGCATCATCATTAAGGCTTAATTGAGTAATACGGTAGAACTGGCGTGCATCGATCTCTTCATTAGTCCATCCAAAGGCATCGTGTTCAATCCTGACTACATCACCCACATTGCAGTTCAAAGCCTCGCTATTCGCATCAAAGGCAATCTGGTTAGATGCGACACGAGACATCTTTAGAATAAGTCTTGCGAAATCTCTTGCATAATACTGATCGGTAACTGTCGATAGAGTAACCATCTTCTCTAATACGACATTGTTATCTTCTGCTAAATATTCGGCCTCTTCTGCACTGCCTGCCAAAGGATAAATAACCTCGTCATTTTCATAACGGATTTCCTTATTGGCAAATTTGACCCTAACCCTATTATATTTCTGATTCTTTGAGGCAGTCTTTAATTGGATTTTTGACAGGATATTATCTTCGTCAAAATCAAAGAACGTATATCCATCTGGAACGTCAACATCCAATACAAGGCCGTATTTTCCATTGACGAAAGGCATATAGCCTCGCTGCGCTGCAAGCAAGATTTTGACGTTATCAAACAGCTTATTGCCAGTATTAATAATGGCATGACATTCAAATATATTGCTTCGCAAAATTCCTAGACCGCCAAATCCTGCATATTTATCGTAAGTGACGGTCTGATCTTCAATCCAGTTATAGGCTGATTCAAAGGACGCTGAATCGATAGCGGCAATAGGCAAGCCTTTGCCATAACGAGAATTGGTCAAATAATCTCTAAGGCATAAGACAGGGTTAGTCGAATATTCGGTGGCGGGGATGATCTTGAATGGGTTGTAGACTTTCTTGCCCTTAACAACACAAGTAATGGTTGGCAAGCTGCTCAATTCATCCTTATTGAATTCCAATCTAACAGCAATATAAGCGACGCCCTTTAATTGGGCTGTACTCGCCCATTTTGAAGAGGTGTTCCCATCATAAGACCCTGTCAAAAGGGTGGATGCGCTTTGCGTGTCAGTGCCAAGGAATTTCTGAACAACAACCAAGCCGCCATATTCGGTGGATAACTTATCGTTTAGATAGATGTTGCCGATCTCTTGAATCTCGCCTTCACATAAAGTAATACAGAGGTATAGATATTTATTACCATTTCTTGTTTCGGCAAAAACGATATTCCCTGCAATCTTGCGCTCCCCATAAATAACAGGAATGTGTGCATCGGTCGCTCGGATATTGACTTTAGTGCTAGGACCTTCAGGCTCTTCAATGCCCAAAACCCATTGCAAAGCATCTTGAAGCGCACCAAGGGGATTTTTAACAAGTTTCTTTATCTCTGAGCCAAGTCCCATTATTTACCCCATTTCAAATCTTTGATCGAATCGGCAGAATACTTAAAACCAGTATCATTCGGGAAATAAAATTGCTGCGAATTCTGATTGGTTCTTCTTCCTGTGACTCGCTCAAAATCAGCCCAATGGCTTTGCGCGGTTATCTTTACTATCGCCTTGTCTTTGTTTTCTGAGATGTCAAAATTGCTCAACAAGCCTTCGAATACAGTATAGACCCCATCAATACCATTGTTAGCATCAAGAAATGCTCGCTTAATAATTAGCTTTCTGTTCATCCAATTCTTAGTTAAAAGAATGGCAACATATTCCTGAGATACGGCAGATAGCTCAATCGTATAGCTCGATACCTTTAGCTGATTCGTCTCATTAACGCTTGCTGTCTTTAATAAATGGCTTTGCGCTTCATAAGTATCTCCGTTATATAACAGATCATGCGCGAAATCAGTAATGTACTCATGGGCGGGAGTGCCATCATCATCGAACTGAATCTCGATCAAATAGGCAAGTTTAAGCGTGCTATCCGATAAACTTGTTTGAAATAAATTAACCCTTGCCATCAAAGCACCTCGATGAAATCAACCTCAAACTGGTATTTGTCATATCCGCTTGCGCTGAATTCCTGAACGTCATTCTTTAACCTTACAGTAAAAGGCACTCCATTATAAATAACGGCAGTATTATTGGGGACGCTAGTTACCAATGGGGGTGTGATCGTTGTGAATTGGAAGGCGGTCGTATCCGTTGTGATCATGTACACCTTTGGATGATTCGCAAACTTGATGAAGTCGCCTGCGCTTAACGTGCCAGTAAATCCGTCAATCTGAATGCTTGTCGCCCCTGCTGACCTCGCCTCATTCAAGGCCGCACTTCCTGTTACTGTATTTTTCGGATAGCCTAAGACATTAGGAACAACAGTGAATTCTCCTGCCATCCCATCCTGAGACATGATAAACGCCATTACAGGAGTGAATTGCTCACGGCTAATATCCTTATAGCTTGCAGTAAATTCCCAACGCTGCGCCCCAATAGTCCTAACTTGTACTTTGCCGCTTCGAGTTTCTGATTTAACTGTTTTAGAAACGCCCTTTAGCTTTATAGCCGAATAATCTGGTGATGTTGGATAACTCATACTAAGCCTACCTTGCCGCCTTCATTTAGAGCCTGATTGATCATGCTCACAATGGAACCCCTGCGAGATTCCAATAAATCATCGAACCCATCAGTATCATTGGCAACAATGCTGAATGACACATTGGTATTATTAGTCACTGCTTGCTGAGATGATCCTTTTATCTGCTCGTTAGGGATAATCTTTCCATTACCGCCCATAGTCAAAATCTCTGGACCTCTTTCCCCCACAACATAGGATTCGCCTGCACGCACCTGACCACCTAACGCTCGGCCTGCCATTGCTTGACCCGCTGCCTGAACACCCATAGCGATAGTCGCTGCGAACGCTGCTGCGCCTAATGCGGGTCCCACAACTGGAATAGCTGCAAGCGATTGGTATGCCTTCATCGCTGCTGAATAGCTGTCGACAATAATTTCTTTGGCCTTCGCACGCTTTTCCGCATCCGCAAGACTCATAGCCAATCGGAACGATGCCTTTTTGCGCGCATCGACATTCTTCATAAAAGTGTCTTCAATGGCATTAATGGCGTTGGCTTTTTCTGCGGTGGCTTGCGCCTCTTGCGCTTCCTTGTCTTTCTTTACTGCTAACTCTGCTTCGGCCTCTTCAGCCCAACGAGCCATGTCCGCCTCAAATTTAGCACGATCCATTTCTTCCAATATCTGCAAGCGTTCGCGCTGTTTAGCCAAGATAAGCTCTGTCTTAGCGTTTTCAAACTCTTCCTGAGAAATCAGTCCTAACTCTAGGTTGTTCTTTTGCTGAGCCAATAAGTCATCGTATTTCTGCGCTGACGCCTCTAACTCAGTCTGATTAATACGCAAGGCGGCTTGCAGTTCATCCTCTGCGCGCTGACGATTCTTGTCATAGAATTCTTTTTTATCTGCGGCTAACTTGTTGTTCTTCTCGTTCTCCGCTGCCAATTCACGCGCTGCCTGATCCTCTGCGTTATTATCGGCAATGACCTTTTCTTCTTCCTTGTTCTTCTCTTTTAACGCTGCAAGCTGTGCATCGATTTGAGCAAGCTGCTTGTCATAATGCGCCTCTAACTCTGCATTGCCTGCGTTAGCTGCAAAAAACGCCTCGTCCGCAACGCTTTTCCTTTTCTCTACTAAGTCATTGATCTGCTCTTCAGTAGTCAATTGACCTTGAGCTGCCCTAATAGTCCTCTCCATTGCGTTGATCAATAGAGTCGCACCTTCAGCAGTCTCCTTAAACAGCTCTCCAAGGCCGCTGTTGCTAATTGTTAGCCATAAGCCATCCCAACTATCGCCTAGGTTAGAAAGTTTGCCATCAAGCGTCTCTGCGCGCTCTGCCATCGCTCCACCGAATTCAACATTGCCGATGTTTCTAAGGTATTGCTCGATCTCGCCTGCGCTTGTTCCAATGGTAGTAGTGACACCCTTAAATGTTAGGCTTGCTTTATCGCCCTCCTTGCTTGCCTTGATACCAAATTCTTTTAGTCGCTCAAATTCTCCAGTGGTCGCATCTGCTACCGCCTCGATCATCTGGTCCAATGATTTGCCCATAGCCGATGCTGTGTTGCCGTATGAACGCAACGCATCCATTGAGGGGTCTAATCCCCTTGCTTTCAATTTAGTAAAGCTTGTGGCGACCTGAGCGAGGTCGTAAGGAGTTTCTGCTGCGAACTTCTGAATCTCTGCGAACGCCATCTTTGCGCGCTCTGTCGAGCCTGTCATAGTCTTTAGAGATGCGTTGATAACATCAAATTCAGTAGCGACACTGACGATCTTGCTAATAGCGCCAATAGCCGCTGCAAGTGCGGCTGCACCTACCGCTGCGCCTTTGAAGCCCATGCCGACATTCTTAGCGCTCGCTTCTGTTCTGCTGCCTTGATTTTCAACCGCCCTTAGTCTTCGCTCTGCCTGACGCAAAGCGGACGTATCAGCTCTAAATATTAGGGTTGCGGTTTCTGTTGCCATGTCGCACCTCGGTATTTGCTCAATTCCATAATCGCTTCAACTTCCCACCATTCAAGATGATTGCCTGTCAGTTCAATATAGGCTTTTATCTCTGAATAGCTTGTCTCTGGCAATTGATTAAACGCATCAAAAGTAGAGTTAAGCAAAGGACGCAAGGTAGGTTTGTTTTGCATTTCAACAGGGGTGCGTCCTGTGGCCTTCTCTACCTGCTTGTACGTATCATATCGGCTGACTGACGATCCCTCTGGGAAGCTATGTAACCACATAAGCCATTTGCCATAATAGACAAATTCGTTAATCAGCCCTTTATAAAATTTTCCCTGTTACCACAATGCTCTAGAACCCTATCAACGATAGCAGGTGCTTTTGATAGCAGTTCCTTGCAATTCTCTCTAGTAAAGGGGTACGGCTCGCCATCCTGTGTGATCTCTCCCCAATCCGAAATCAGAGTTCCTACAAACTCCGCATCAATTGGGAAGAAATCAAAATCATCAATGTCATGACCCTGCTCAACAACCTGCAAGACCTTCTGGCGTTGCTTGCGCTTCGCCTTCCGATAAGCCGCTGAGTCAGGACCTTTGACAATGACGTAGGCATCAACCTCTCTCCCTCTCTTATCAACAAGGAAGAGTTTTATCCCTTCCTCATGGTCATCAAGAGTTTGAAGATCGCTTAATTCCATTATGCAGGCGTCCTAGTGATAACGATCTGAGATTCGTCAGTGCCATCGTATAAAGCCACAAAATCCATAGCCACTGTTACTGCGCCTTCGCCTGATACATCTGGCTGACCTGAATTGTATTTGATATTGCTCATATCGATAATGTAGTCATTGCCTGAGCTATCGGTTAGCGTCAACGTGATGCTAGATGATGTCTCATTCAAGAACTTCTCGTATAAGGATTTGCTCTCGAAATAAGTAGTCAATGATCCAGTGACGCGAGATTTGCCGATTGAAGGACGGTTAGTAACTTGAGAGCCGATAGAGAATAAGGGTTCTAGGCCGTTCTCAAGATTCAACTCAATAGCGGTTACTGTTGCGATTGAAGAACCACCTTCAAGGATTGATCCAGTAAATGAATCAAAGGGGACGCTGCCTGAATCTGCCGCATAAGTTGCGCCCGATACGATGGCTGTGTCTAAGGTTAGATTCTGGCCTACAACACCGAATGTCGCAGATACCATTGCATTAGGCGAAACGCTCAAAGCAAGCGTGTTAAATTCGCATCCAGTATAGCGGTGGTATTCTGGGGTCGCTAAATCTCCAAACTTGCGCTCAAGAGTGAATGATCTGCGGGTTGTTCCCGATTTCAATACGTTAGTAGTCCATGATCCGCATAATACAGCTTCGATGATGTCATCGAATGATCCGTATTCTAGCTCTGCACTGACATCACCACCGACTGTCTTATTTCCATGACGGAAATCTTCAATTTGGCGGTCGCCACGCAATTTCTCTGATTCGATAGCATCTTTGCTAACATTCAAAGTAGTGCCAGTGTGGGGAAGATTTGTAAACGTAGGGGTAGCAGGCGTTGTGCCGTAAGTTACCTCTGCGATATAGGCAAGTGAATGCTGCGCTCCATTTGCAATAGTCATATTCTCGCTCCTGTATAAGCATATATTGTCACGCTAACTGGTATTGCATACCAAGCGCCATCATTAAAAGGTGGATCGATAGATACCGTTCGCACCACAACTTTAACTCCATTATAGATAAAAACAGAACCACGCTTAAAATGATCTGCTATAACATCTATTTTATTTGAGCGCCCCGCACCCGATGGTTGCACAATATCAATCTGATAAATACCAATAGTATAGTCTTTGCCTTCGCTTCCGAGGCTTGATTGATTTGTGCTAACTGGCACATATCGTGGGCGATAATAAGTTGTACCTACCACAGGCAGATATTCCAAATTAGGCCACGCTATAGGAGTGCCATCTCCTAATGAATTCATAGCTGTATCGAGCGCGGTTACAATGTCGTTAAAATAAGTGCTCATTCTCTACTCGCTGCCTTCTTTAAACTAGCCGCAAAATTAGCTACATTCTTTCTGACCATGCCTTGTGGCGCTTGCTGAGAACCGCCCATTTCGATATTCATTGCATAGTCTAAATTATTGGATAAAAAGAAATCATCACCAATATCCAACCTATTAGCCGTGGTAACTGCGCTCTGAATCGCCATGCTTTGACTAGCTGATTCCGACACATCGGTACTGACGTAATTTAGCTTAGCAATCCAATTGCCCCTTAAACGCCCTGTATCTACAGGCGTGTCCATAATGATTCTGGTGCTAAGGTCAATAAGAGTGCCCTTGACCACTCTCTCTTGGAATTTCCTTAATTGATCGCACGCAAAATCAATGGTCGCCATATTAACGCCTCAATTGTAGCTCGAAATAAAGCGGGTTTTCGGCAGGCTGCAATGGATTAACACTGACAATGCGATATATCTGATTGCCTATTTCTACAGTGTCATTAATGTTATAGCCATTGGCTTCTGCATAAGCCTTAATATCACCTGCCAATATAGTGTCATTGTTGATCTCTCTAGTAGTGTACATCAGAGTCACAATAAAGGCTGTGTATTCGCTTGTCTCGCTTCCCATCGTCCCGCTAATGGGGTTATAGGCGCTCTGAGTATAGCTTGTAAAGCTTGCCTCGAATCCATACCGCTGAATAAGCTCAGATGCAGTTTGCTGCAACGGAGTGTAATTAAAGCTCATGACCTCGACACCGTGCTTGCGCTATAAACTAGCTTCTGCAATGCGAGCCTAACAGCGGGTAATGATCTGCGCTGAGGCTGACTCTTTGCATAGGTCACTGAGATGCCGCCAATCGTCTCTTGAATGGTCTGGCGCTCTACTGGAGCCAAAAGATCGTCGTTATCATGGTGCGCCTGCGCCAACTCAAATACGGCTATCTTTAGCTCGTTCGGGATTTGATTAGAGTCTATGGGGTAGCCATCAATCCACACTCTATGTCTAGGCCACTGAAGCGGCTGATTCTCATTAGCCTTCGTGCCAAGGAACGGCTGCTTTTCGATGTAATCCATAGCGCGCAATATATGATACTCTTCCTCATTGTCGCCTTGAGGATGCATACCTCTAGCGTGTGCCCAATCAAGGTATTCCTCTAAGGTAACGTAGGTGTTTGCGCCTGCTACAACAGAGCCATCTTCAACTATTAGCGCCATGTCTTACTCCTAAGCCTTTAGCCAACCGTGGCTTTTAAAATTATCGACTTCACTAGGGTGGACGTCTGCTGATCGACCATCTCTAGTCATCTTAACTAAAGCGGGTTTCTTAGCTGCTTTTGGCTTTTTTTCCACAACTTTATCAACAGGCATTTCGATCTGTTCTTCTTTTTTCTTTGGCATTTTAAATCTCCAAAACTAAAAAAGGGTGGCAAGCGCCACCCCTGAGTTTGCATTAACCCATCAATACCGCAATGGCATCTGGTTTCCATGCTTTGTAGCCCCATGCAGCAGCCACTTCGATCATGGTCTTACGATAGCCGCGATATACGCGAATCTCGAATACCAAGCCGCTGTGAGGGTCTTGAACCAACATAGCATCGTCTGCTGAATCACCGCCTGCGGGAACTGCTGGTGCGCGCATTGCCAATTCCATAGCTGAACGATGGAAAGCAACGTTTGCAGTGTAGCTATTTCCTACAGTAATTGCTGCATCATTAGCTGCTGCTGCCAATAGACCAGGAGTGCCTAGAGTGAAGCTGCCACCTGCAAGTGCTGAATTAACAACATACTTGTTGGTGTCGCCATTGATAGTGATAACATCGCCTGCCAAGATTGTGCCTGAGCCAGTGTCGGCTGCGATAACGCTATCACCAATTGCGCTTGAAGCATCGTTCACTAAGTAGCCTGAGCCAGTGCCTTTGGTGTGGGCTTTGACTTGAGCCGATTCACGAATGCCTAAGCCTTGAAGATCAAGCAATACGCCTTGACGCAACAAGTCAACGCCGCCTGCTTCATTTGCTTTCTGCAATTGAGCCAATTGACGTAGGTTAGTGCCTGCCAAGGTGTTCAATACCAATGATGTTTGACCATCATTTGTAGGCATGCCGTTATCAGCCAAGATTTGACGTACTTCAGCAACTTCATTGAAGTTAGAGCCGAAAGGGGTTGTGCCTGCTGTGCCGAAAGCGCGTGATGCGTTTTGATAAGCAGTTGTAGCCAAATCAGATTCGATCTCGTTGCACAATGTACGCATAGCTTGCTTGATTTGATCACCATAAATGGTTTCAAAGCCAATGCCGTTGTTTACATGGCGCTGATCTTCACCAGTCCAAGGAATCTGCACTGCGCGAGCCTTGCTGATTGTCATGGTTTTGGTGTCGATAGTCTGATCTGTCCCTTCTGGGATAGTCATGCTTTCCGAAATATCGCCTGCTGTTGCTGTGCGAGTGAATGAAGCACGTACTGTGTCGCCTTTTGCTACACGTTCCGAGCCAGAGTTAATAGTGGTAGCAGGAATAAAGCCTACTAGCTCACGACCTACAATATCTGCCGCCTTATAAATATCGGCAGCAAGATCAGTCAACACGTTAGCCATAATGGTCTCCTAAATGTGTCTAATTAATCGTTTACAACTTTGCCGCCTGACTTAAAGAATGATGCGCGCTCTATCTGGGACAGACCGTCAAATTCATTGCGGCTTATTTCTCTAGGACGCTCGCCACTGGCTTGCGATTTGGTGGCACCGCCACCTGTAGCTTGGCTTCCATCAACTAAGAAAGGATAGCTTTCTTTAATCCTGACTGCCAATTCGTCGAGGGATGATACTGTCAATTGACCGCTATCATCAGTAACCCTTAATTCTTCATCAACAATAGTCAATCTCTGACTAATCTGTTGTTCTAACAACTTAGCACGAGATGTGTCTTTTGTCATACTTGCTGCTAGTTTAGCTGCTTCTCCGCTAATACGCGACTTTTTAGCCATCGAGTTCATTTCATCGATCTGCTGTCTTAGCTGTTCGGCCTCTGATTTTTGGGATTCAAACAACTGCTTGTAGTCATTTTCTGCTTTAGCTTTTTCTTCTGCCTCTTGTTTAGCTAACTGCTCTGCTTCGCGACGAATCTTTTGCTCTTTCTTCTTCTCGTTCAATAATTCATCGACTTTATTCTTTAATCCTGAAGTTGATTCATTAATCGTGCTTTCAACATATTGGCTGATTCTTTCAGTCAATTGGCTTTTAACTTCGTCGTCTAATTCTATGTCGTTCAAAATATCCATGCTTTCACCTCAAGATTGAGCATATAAGACCACTGGCCTTGTTTATATTAAAGTGCCTTCTTCAACACTTATATCTTTAAATGGTACTCTGTTATTGATTGCTTTTTCAAGTTCATCAATTAATCTGTCATGATCAAAAAAACTGCCTCCTGTGAATATAGGCTTTTCTCCGAAGACTTCATAATAGTCATCTAGTATTTCCTTTAGCGCCTCATAGTTTTCCATCTAGATGTTCCTGTAAGATTCGATCAAACTCTCTGAATAAGTTGGGAAGATATTTCCTTGCCCTAATTCCTGTTTCATCACTCTTGCCATGAAGAGCGAATAAGTTGGCAAAAGTCTCTTTAAGCTGTCTATCTTTTGTTCTGTAGTATTTTGCACCATGGCCGTACATCAAATATTCATCCTGAATTCTGCCTTTCGACATAGCATCAAATATGTCTGATAATGATGTCTCAAAATCATGGTCCTTGCTTTTCGGCCTGATCCTGTAGTACTTGGCAGTTGGCTTGCGCTTATATCGCTCAAACCCTTCGTCAAAATATTTCTCAACAAACTGGCTTATATCATCCTTATCAAGACCCAATAAGCCTCTGTCATCATCAAATGCCTTAATAAATGCGTCATCGATTTGCGACTTATAATTAACGCCATCACCAAGCATGTCATCGATAAAATGGCCGTATTCGTGCGTAGAAACTTGCAAGCTGCTTATAATATCATCATCAAAAACAGTAACAGTTGCCTTTGCTTGCTCATACATACCATCTACAGTCTTGCTTGCCACTAGATTCGGCTTGATTGTCTTATTAACGACTAGGCGAGTTTTAGGCGATAGATTAGGTGCTATTGCGTCCGAGAATTTCTTGGCCTTTTTCTTGTTGGTTGTACTGATGCTGAAATCAATCGGCTCGTCTAAATCAACCAATGGCTGAGTCGGGATAGGATTATCAAACTGGCTGTCCAATTTCTTTAGGCTATCTAGGCTTAACGTCTTGCCTCGATCATCCACAAACTTATCTAATGATAGTTTTCCCTGCCGAAATATGTCTGCTCGATCCTTGCCTAAAATATCGTCCTGAAACGCCTCTGGCTGCCTTTTAAGCCAATCCTCATAAGTTAGCTTGCCATCTACTGGTCCATCCTTGCTCGCCCTAGTCTCTGCAATATCTCGACCTAATGTGTATTCTTCCTTAACCATTGGGACGATAGTAGATCGGCAATTGTAATGGGCGGGTGGCATAGGCGCGTCTTGATCGCTGAATGTAAACTCTTTTCCATCAAGACCGCCGCATAAAATTGATGTTCGGCTATCAAGAGTCGCAACCCATTTATAGCCATCGAGAACATCCTTGTTTTCTTCCATCGATATTTTTCTTGCTGTAGCTGCCGTATGATTTGTCATAGTGCGAGCAAGAGTCATGGTGTTATGGCGCTGCTGATCGATAACGCTTGCTAAGTCCTCGGCTATTTCTGGGGTAGATTTCCCTTCAACATACCCACTACTTACTGAGTCAGCGAGCCTTTTGGCTGTGCTTGCCCCGAACTGATTAAAAATCTCATTAATACTAAAATAGCGCCCATCTGCGACTTTCATCTTAGATAGATATAAGGCTGAAGTTATCTGCTCTTCTGTCGGCTTTGACACATTAAAATTAACATGGCGCTGCAAGGCTTCGGTGTTGAAATCGACCTCATATTTCGATAGCTCAACGAGATTCAGCTTAATACTCGAAACAATATCATCCATAGTGTTGCCATGATCTTTGAGTATTAATTGCAATGCTGTCTTTAAACTATTTTCCGACAATTGATCTGCGGGGATTTTGCTTAAAGCTACTTGCGAGCGTTGTAGGAACTGCTTCAGCTTTTTAGATATTTCTTGCTGTTGCTGATTCCCATAACGCTGCAAATAAATCTGGTGTCTAACCAGTGAATCATAAAGCGTCTGCATCTTCTTGCTTAGTCATCATAGCTACTTGACGCATTGCTTCATCTAGTGCGGGATTCTTGTCCTCTGATTCCTCTATGACGTCATCAAACAATCGCTCTTCATCGATCAAGCCTGCCTCTTTGACTCGCTCAAATACGTCTCGCTCTGTAATGATTTGTCGATCAACAAGCATGGACAATGCGGAAATCATAGTTGGGTCTAATGACTTATCATAGAATTCTGAATTGATCTCGAATTCTGGTTCGCCTGCAATACCCATAAATTCAGCACACCAATATAGGCATAGTACAATGGCTTCAGATAAGTTGCCTACAACATCGCCTAATACAGAGTTCTCTGAGCTAAATCTGATACGAGCCGCTTCAGCGGTTTCATTCTGGCCTCGATCTGTGATGATACGAGCGCCAATAGCAATCATGTCCAAGGCTTTCTGTTTCATTGCTTCGGCTGCTGCATTGTTCGAACTAGCCTGTAGCAAATTAGCCGATCCGCTTTCGCCTAATACAAACCCTTGTCTTGATCCTAACTTGATGCCTCTTGGGTTGTATTCAAGCCATTGGTCCTGAGATAACGAATGGGTTAAGAAGAGTGTCGGCTGACCAGTGATAAATACGCCTTCCTCATAATCAGCGCTGTTCCGATAATGCCCGATATTAACACTAGCAATATCAGCGAGGGGAGCGTCATCAACAGTAGAATCGTTATTTTTAGAGCCGACCACAACCAAAGGTATGAATTGCCAATTCTGACCAGATGCATTTTTGGGGTACACCTCTTCTGAGACTGGCTTTTCATCTCGATATAACTGCTGCGTATATCCATCTCCTCGCAATCTAAGGACTCGATATTGCGCTCTTGTCTCATGCCCGAATTCATCTTCGTCATCGATATACTCCTCTTTTAGAACAGCTAACGACAACAGTTGCTTGCCATCAATGTTGGTAGTCTTCCAGTTGATAAACTGCTCTGCGCGATAAGGAATAATGTGCGCCTGCAATTTTCTAACAGCCATGTCCTCAAGAGAAACGCCATCATCAACGGATGGGTAATCAACGAGCAAAACAGATCGGCCTGTCTCTAATAAATCCGATAACTGATCTTTGGCAAATTGAGTCAAGCTAGTGCCATCGCCTGTCGCATCATCTTCTAGATACTCCAAGCCTGACGGTAGGTCTTTGATAGGGTCTCTTCTAAATGCTGCACCAACCAATGCATTCTTAGTACGGCCTACAAAATTGGTATAGATGGCTCGTTGCAGATATTTTCTATAACGAATGGAATCAGTGCCATGATTGAAATTATCCCCTTCCTCTGAGTCGGGAACTGGAAGATATTTAGCCTTGCCTGCCTTGATAGCAACAGAGCCACAAACAGCGTCTCTTGTTTGCTGCCAAATATCGATATACTTAGCGTATTCTGGGTGTTGCTCTGATACTGACATGATCTAATCCTCTGTTTATTCTTTGACCATTATAGGTTTTAGGTAGCAAAACTGAAAGGAACATGAGCAACTGGCTTCCTAATAGGCATTTCATAGGCTATCACATAGCTTGTCGCATCATTCTGGTGGTCAAATCCAGTACTCTTATCTGGCTCTCCGCTTTTGCCGTAGGCTTGTTGCTCTAGGCATTCTGCTACTCTCTTGCAAGTCTTGTGGTTAATTCTTAGCAACCCCTTCTCTAATGCTGAGTTAGTGGCCAAGATTCGATCCTTAACTGCGGGGTTCGATCTATTCACTCTAACAGAAAAGCGCGCCTGCTCTAATAGTGCAATATCTGAGACTGATGCGTTTACAGTCTTCCTCGCTGCACCGCTTGCATCTGGATAAATATAAATCTTGTGACCCTTGCTTTGGTATCGATCCTGAATGACAGAGATCATATCCCTAGTGTCAAATAGATCAACAAGCTCTGCTACAACATGGAATACGTCATCTCGCTTAACCATGATGGTAGCCGCTTGGTGCATGACGTTGAAATCGCATCCGATATATAACGGCTCTTTGGGTTCTATCCCTTCATCTGACCAACAAATGTCTCGATTATACGAGCAATAGACTGTCCCTGAATTTAAGTTTACAAACTCGCCCATTAAATAAGCGCGCAATAAATTAGCGGGATAGGTTTCCTGCAATGATTCTATATAACCATCTGGCAGATGTTTGTTGCTCATAGTGGGCGCTTGAATCAACTCATACATAGGGGATTCGTTCTTCTTCCATTGCTCATAAACGAATCTGAATCCTTCAGGGGTTGTCCCTACACAGCAAGAGTTAATGCCTGTTGGCTTTGGCTGACGATTCCTTGCAATGATCTGCTCCCACGCTCGCTTTGCTTTAGGCGTTGGCAGAGTGTCTAATTCGTCCACAAACGAATCGCCTACTTCATAACCAATGATTCGATCTGGATTATCTAGTGTACGGAAGATGATCCGCTTGCCATTAGCGATAATGACGTTTTGACCCTTGTTAATATGATATTGAACGCCTGTGCCCTTTAGCATTTCATCAAAGCGTGGATAACAAATATCAGCAATCAACCCATAGGTGGGCATGTAGAATGCCATATCCCTAGCATCACCAAATAGTTTGCTCAATGCTCTTAGGATTAACGCATGGGTTTTCCCTGATCCAAACCCGCCTACAAACGCGGGGAATCTTGCAGTCGAATTGACAAACTTTGCTTGTGGTATCGATGCATCCGCTTCAAGTATCATTCGTCATCTTCCGATACGACTCTAAATGCAGTGATATTCATGCCGCCCTGAATCGTTGCCTGATCTGATTGTCCAAGCCAGTTCTTGCCTAACCATATCTGCATTGATACGTTTCCGGCCTGAGCAGTAGCATACTGCATTCGTCTTAGGCTAATTTTGCCTGCTGAACTCTTTTGCTTGATATAATCCGCAAAACCGCAGTCGTGATCCTCATGACATCGCCTATTTAGAGTGTCATAACTGATCTCCATAAAACTAGCGATCTCTTCTCCAGTGCAATGCAGGCCGCATAATTTTTCGACTTCTTTCCAATCGACAACTATCTTCGGTCGTCCACCTTTAGGACCCGATGGGATTGTTTCTGCCATCATTGTACTCCTTCTTAATCTTAACCATGCTGCGAGTAACCCAAGATCGTTTATATTCTGTATCAGCGAATAGCTTGCTGAATCCAGTAATATGCTTCAATCGTAATAGCTCTTCGGGTTCCATACCTAGATGGTTGCAGATGTCTTGATCTGCCCATCCGTTATGCAATAGCTCAAATACCATATTCGACATGCCATCAACTGAGTGGCTTCCTCTCGCCCTATTGTGACGAACGGTTGCTGCCATTCTCTCGTTAATATCCTTATTGATAACAACAACTGGCAATCTGCCATGGTTGCGCTCTCGAATATCCTCATTGGACTTACAGGTGAAATACCTATGGAATCCATCAACGATAATGTATTTGTCTATTTCCTCGTCATAGATAGTCACGACAGGCTGTGTGTAGCCATCATGCTTGATTGAGGTGTATAGGAGTTTCATTTCTTTAGATGCTACAGAATTCGGGTTGTAATCATTCGCCTGAACTTTATTCACATCTACCCATCTAACGTAATCGACAGGCTGAGTCCCTATGGGAGACAGCTTGTGCATTGCGTCTTTGATCTCCTCGATCTTTACTATCCTTTCTTCCTCACCGAGGTTGGCAAGATAGTCGATGATGTTATCCAACATTTATATATTCCTCTGGAATCCAGTCTAAGCAATTAGACCGCTTGATAAACTCAATATCTTTAGGCTCACCCCGCCTCCAACGTCTAAAAGTAATTGCATAAGGCTGCTGTTCAAAATTGTCGCACTTGGTGAAATCCACATCATTAGCAAGAATGGTTGCAACGTGGACTCGATGCATCTTATCGATATTTCTAATAAGGCCATACACATCGTCCATTCGCTCAAATCTTGCACGCATCTTCTCCTGATACTCAGTATCGGTGATTAGATTTACTAACAAGTGATCTCTATATTCCTTCCATGAATCAAACATGAAGGGGAGGTCTTTTGCTTGAAACATATCCTGCTTAGATAAGTGCCTTGCCTGATTAATCCCTCCCAACCTATCGGTTAATTTATTCCACGTTTCTCGTTCGATCTCTTGAAGATAAAACAACTGATGGATTGCTGTCTCATGGTGCAAATTAGATATACGCATTTTGCTTGCGGGAACGCCATACTGATAAAAATAATCGTAGGCTTTGGCATATGACCAATCGTTATCATGGATCGCCTTCCAAATATCGGTATAACTCCAATCGTATAATGGATAGAAATTATACTGATCCTTGTTCATCTTCTTGCCCCAGGTCACCCACTTATAAGTTGCGCCTGTAGTTAAGCCACTCATTCGTGCGGGGGATTCTTCTCCCCTTACGCCTGCTAAGACAGCTAATGGACCATCCCAATGATGTTTATAGATAGCGGGGAATAATGCGTGAAAACGATCCGTCCCATAGATATTCTCTGTAATGGCATAAGGCACTTTGTCTCGCATCCATTGACCGCCTTCCTGCCAACAGTTTAAATAATGCTCTATATTGCTTGTGGCATTAGTTAATCGAATGGGCATCTGAAACCACATGGGTGTGACACGATCATCCTCCATGACAGTCTCTACATAATCGATGACGTTTTGCCATTCGGCCTCTTGGTCAAGGAATAACACCGGAAGAGGTAGTCGGCCTTTCTCTTCTGCGACTATCAATGCCATATTGAGTGTGGCTGTTGAATCCTTGCCGCCTGAAAATGACACGGCCACATTCTCGAATTCGTCAAATATGAATCTGATACGATCTAGTGCCGCATCAAACACATTCTGCTTCAGATACATCTTGCTCATAATAGCGGTCTTATATTATCAATGTTCTTGTGTAGATATTTCAGAATAGTGATGCAATTGCCATCGTAATCAGCACCAACATAGGTGTTCCCTTCCTTCGCATTAATGAATGACAACAGCTTAGTGCCATTGCCACAACAAGGGTCGCCCATGACTGAATATCTTTCCCCCAACCATTTGACCACTTCATTAGTGGTTGAACCTTCTGGCTCGCACCCCCAAGATAGCATTAACTCCCTGTTTTTATTGAGAATTACCTGCTTGGTGTAATCTGGGTTATGCAATCGCTTTGCTAGGACTTTAGGCGCAATAACTACTCGTGGAATATTTAAGTCGTTCCATGCTGCTGCAAAAGACTCTAGGAACTCTTCATAGGTGCAATCTGACCCTGCCTTTTCGTTGAACACTTTAATGCCTAATGGGAATGGCGGTTCTGAATAAAACACATCGCACATATCAAAATGGATCGACAGCCCATGTCTTATATCTGCCTGCATCCCAACACACTTATCATGCACAAATGATTCGGTTGGCCTTAGCGCCCTGATCTTTGCCTTATTGGACTTCAATGCAGAGTTGTATAGGTCGGAAATGTTTTCGATCTTCCCATCGACTATGATCATTTTGCAAACTCCATCCAATCCTGTTTGTGAGTATGCTTTTTGAGTTTCAATTCTGAATAGTCATCTGATTTAGTCATAAGGGTTCTAGTGTCCCTGACTAAATTTCCGATCTTAGCGGGAGTGCCTAGTGTCGATTTAATATGCAAGTTATGGGACGCAATGCTTTTGGATAGGATGGCTATTGACCAGTTCTTGCGTTGGGCTGCGAATCTCACCCTTACTTCATCGTGGTATTTAGCCTTTGATTCATCAATGTGTTTTGACTCTTCAATGATGTCTTTAGCGAATAAAGGATTAATCATGTAACAAACAGCCCACATGAAATAATCGCCAACTGTTCCGTTATACTCGCCATCCTGATTGATTTTGTCATACAGGGCTTGTGGCGGGGTAAACATGCTGATCATGCCAAACTTACTGAGATGCGATTCTATGACTTTTATGTGATGATCCCACATCTCTTTATCGATAAGTGCATCGTCTTGCAGAACGATTCCTGCTTCCCCTGACTCCGCTATTTGCCTAATTGCTCTCTCGGTATTCCACCATGGTCCATTGTGTTCAAAATCGATAAGCACTTTGACGTTGTTTATGCATTCGCAGTACGAGAGCTTGTCACGCAAACATTTTGTGTGATTCATTCGCTCTGGAACGGTGATAATAAATACGTTCATGCTTCATCCAAGCCAAACTTGGCCATTAGTTTCGCTGCTCTGCCTTTGTTTAGCTCGGCTGCTACTACTTCGCATCCTTTAGAGTGCATGATGAATGCGTGGACGCCATGCCCTGCAAACGGCTCAAATATCCGCTTAGGACGATGGTGTTCAATAGCGTGGTGCAAAATATCGAATCCCTTGCTATCTAATACCAGTGGCATATCAGAATTGAACTGGATAATGCAATAAGGCTTGCCATTAGTTTGAGTGCTTCGGATAGTCCGATTAAATACATGGCCGTTTCTTTCTGCGTGGTGGATAACACGCTCGTGCCCTTGAATGCTGTATTCGATAAACATGGGGACTTTTGGGGACATCTTAAATAGCTTGTTTAATATTCCGTCAATGCCTGACGATTGTGATAGGCCGCCAACTTTCTTTGAGGCAGTGTCAAAGAATTTAACCATCCTATCTTCCCATGGTGGATCGGTGAAGACCATGTCGCAACCATCTGCATAGTTATCTGGCAGACTCATAATGTCCGCCACTTTAAATTTAACTATTGGCATAATCTTCCATCCTGATTCGCTCTGCGTGAATGACGTATTTCCTGTTGATAAGGATCGTTTCATCAACGGGCGAACCCATAGTCCAATATTTCCACTCCCCCGCATAAAAGGTGACATAGCTAGTGTTATAAAATAACTCGTCTATGCCGTGCTTTCTTAGCGCGATAACTGCTGCGTCAAACTCTGCATCGTCCCAATGCTTTCTTAGGGTGTAATAGTGGGGGTTGTGGGCGAGAGTCTTGGCAAAACGATAGTCGTGCGCCTCTAACGCTTCCTGCAATTCTTTAATGGTCATGATTGAATCGCAAACTCTTCGCCACAATGTGGGCACATCACTTCGCTGACTTTCTGGACAGATACGGAGTTGTTTAATTTATCCGCTGCCTTTTCCAAGTCCTGCTCTGTAACATCTCTGTTATCGACTCTTGGCTCGTATTCTGGATCGAAATTAGTGTTGCCGATATCTAGGTCAAGATTAAAGCCAGTGAAATTAATATCGAAATCCAACTTCATGATCTCGTCAAATTCCAACTCTAGCTTTTCCCAATCCCATGTCGACTCTTCCCCGATCTTGTTGTCGGCTATTCGATACGCTTTCTTTTGCGCTTCTGTCAGACCGCCTAATACGATGGTGGGGACTTCAGTTAATCCAAGGTGGGTGGCTGCTGCGAAACGCCCGTGGCCTGCAATGATGATGTTGCTGTCGTCAATTAGGATAGGGTTTGTAAAGCCGAACTCTTGAATGGATTTTGCAAGCATCTCGACTTGCTGTTCATTGTGGTTGCGAGTGTTATTTTCATAGGCTGAAAGCTCGCCTACTTGCTTAGGTATGATTTGCATAACGTCTCCGACGCAGTTTACATTTGTTAGTCGAATTGCTACTCAGTAGCTAATCGCCATGACAGTATAACAGATTATAGCTCACATCTACGTATCATTCTAAAATAACGTGATAGTGTCATTGGGTGCAAGCCTAAATAATCGGCCAATGATTTAATGGTCGCCCCTGACAAATAATAATTGTAGGCGTCAAGAAATTGCTGACGGGTTATTCCCGTCTTTCCTAGGGTGGGTTCTTTCATTTGAAGAGTGTAGGGAATGATGGCTCGTTTCGCCAGTCGGTGAGCCAGTCCGATTGAGAGACTCAGCGCAGATGGTCTAGATCGTTTGCTGAGGTGGCGTGGGATAAGTCTAAATCATAATCGCCACGATTTGCTAGTATTTCTTCAAATTCGTAAGCGTCCCCATATCCTTGTAGGTAATCTTCGTTATCAGTTAGCTCTGCTCTCTCACCTGCAAAGCAATCGTGCACACCTTTTAAATAAGACATCTTATCGGTTATATCAGAAAACATGCGATATCCAATCAACTATCTGTGTCGAGAAAAGAAAACATCCTGATGCCAATAATACGTATAGAATCTGATCTGGGTCTATTATCATAGCTAAGTGGGCTTTCGCCCACCCTCCGTTATGCGGCCTCTTCATCTTCTACCATCTTATAGTCTTTTAATCCAATTTCTGCAATTCGCTTACGGATCTCATATTCGGTATCGATAAGCCCGTATTTGAAAGCGAATAAATCAATGGTCTTTAGATCGCCCATTCTTATCGTATGCTTTGAGTCCCCTTCTTTGAAGGTCATCTCTACATCGCTCCAGTCTGCGCTCGCTTCGCATCGTGATATCAAATCCCTGATCTTCTCAACGGAGTTAAGCTTATCCAATAGGTAATCAAGCTCTCTAAGGTTGTCTCTCATTTCTTGTACGGTTAGATTTTGTAATGACATAGTCTCTCTCCTAGTCGTTGAATCGTGCAATAAGCGCACATTGTGGTGATTGGTTTCTTAATTCGGTAATTGCATAGTAATGGTTGCTCCAAAATTCTACCCCTTCCTTGTCATTCAGCCCATAGGCGCGAAAAGATAGGTGGCTTGCTATCCATTGCTCAAGTGCTATGCCGATAGAGTCATGGGTTAGCTCTGAAGTTGAAAATCCGCTGTCGGAGTGAATCTCGAAATTCTTATCGTGCGTAGGTCGCATATAGAAACCATCGTCATTGACGCATAGCTCCCAAACGCCTCCCCGATACTTGCCGCTAGTCCATCTTTCATAGACGTGATAGTGCAAAATCTCCCAATCGATCATGTAGCGCAAGGGGATGTTCTTCCCAATGAAGTCGGAAAATTTTTCGTCTGTTAATACTGTGGGTTTTGATTCATTAGTCATGGTTAGTCTCTCCTCTAGTCCATGCATTAATCGTCTCAAAATGGCGTATAAAAGTCAACAAATATTTATACACCGTTTTAATATTTCTTAACGCCTAATGGCTGTAATCACCTCTGAATTCCAAGATCGCGTCAAAGATTTCTTGCCAGTTCACTTTCTCCATGTCGAGACCTCTTGTCTCATTCATCGCTAAGTAGCTTGCTCGAATCTCTAACTCTGTCGCATCTTCAGAGTGATAAACTCTTCTTAAATAGTAAGGCTCGTTAAAAAGAATAAGGTGTACATTCCAAGTTTCTCTATTGGTCCATCCATTAAATGATTTCATGTCTACTCTCCTAGTCATGGTCAAAATATTCAAGGTGTGTTGCTTCGATCAATTTAGTTACTTCGTAGTTGATTCGCTCTTCATCTCTGGCTGTCATCTTGCGTTCAAGCCAATCTGCCCGATAACCCCGTCGATCTAGTGCTATCCATCTGAGGTCGTGGACATCTGGATTAGTAATATGAATTCCGCATGGAATACCAGATATGTTTGTGGAGTGATTGATTGCATATTTCATGTCGCGCTCCTAGTGCCATTCGTAGTTGTAATGGCCTGTTAGCTCCCAAGCGCCTGCGCGTCCCCAAATATCGAAAGTGTCATTGGCTTGGTGAAATGCCTGAGTCAGGCAATCGATCATGTCTATACCATCAATCTCAAGTTCGATAGTTTGCATTCCGTAAGTGAAAATAAATGTAGTCATAGCAGTCTCTCCTCTCTGTCTATGATTCTATAGTCTCAAATTAAACCTATCTTGTCAACACTTTTTATTACTATATAGTGAAAAAAAGAGGGGTGTTACCCCCTCAATACCCTCAGACCTCGTGGCGCAAAATCCTTCTACGCCTCCAAAACCTTCCCACTTTCTGATTTGCGTATATGGACTTTTGATTCCTTCCGTCCATCGCCTCTTGAAGATAAAACCTATCCCCTGCGTCCTTTAGGTCAAAAACCCTCCCTGACAATTCGTACTCTGGGTTTAGGTCTTTGGCCTGCATTGGGTAGGTGCATTCTACCATTATCTCTTCGTCTGCTCCGATCTTCTTCATTAAGACATGCATGGTTCTCTCCTATCATGCGTGGATTAAATGGGGGTGGCCATTTTCAAAGGCTTCCAACCCAAGATCGCGGGTGATCCTAGTCGGCCTATCAAACGGCTGTGTGATCCAATGGCTTTGTGGACCCTCGGCATAGTGGTAGAAATCATCCTCCCACTTCACGTAATGGATAAAGGTGGCGGGAATCTGAGTCACATCTTTGGTGTATACATGGTCGCAATCTTGCGCTTCCCAAACAATGTGTATTACGCCATCGCAATTGTGTCGCTTGATGATCTCATTAATCCGTTCACGCTTTCTAAGCAAGTCATCGATCTGGCACTCCTTCAGGACTCTCCGGTACTCCCCTATCAGTTTTCTGTATCGCCTTGCTCGTGGACTATTAAAATCTCTAGGTTTCTCGATGGCCTTTAACAAGTCCTGCAATAATTCGACACTTGCTCTTAAATATTCGTTTACTGGTCTATGTTTCATGGTCTCTCTCCCATTATCAGTGCTTGGTCTAGTTCTTCGAATAATGCGTCAATCGACTCTCTGAAATTCAGCCAGTCTTCATAAGGCATCGTCCGAACGCCATTTTTTCGTGCTATATCCATCTCAAAAACCCATTCGAGCATTGAGTGTTTGTATTCAGTGGTCATACGGCCTCCTGAGAAGCCGCGTGAGCGATTTTAAACTCTTTGCCTAATGTTGGCATGGGTCTACCTCTAAAATTCAATAGAGTGCTTTTTCATGTAGAATAAAAGCTCAGCCGCTAACTCTTCGGCTGTTTCGAAATCTTTGTCCTCAAGCGCCTTTTCAATTGCGGCATTAAGGTCGTATGTGTAGGCAAATTCTAATGCAGTCATGGTCTCTCTCCTATGCTCTGAATTGGTCTTGGTTAATGAATTCCCAGTGGAATACTGCTTCCTGCTTGGCGTCTCGCAAGGTGTCGTAGTTTCCTACAGTCTTGCCGCATTGGTCTATTACCTTCCAAATGCTGCCGCCAAACCTGCGGATTTTGTAGTCGATCTCATTGACTTGGTAGTTATCGCGGTCAATCTTGGTGAAGGTCATTGGCTTGAATGTGAAGTAAATTGTCATGGTAGTCTCTCCTCTGTCCATGATTTTATAGTCTCACAAATCCCCACTCTTGTCAACACTTTTTATTACAGAATGGGGTTTATTTTATACCTCTCCAAGATTCGATCTTGTAGTCGGGATACTCTAGCTTTGCTATTGCTAAGTTAATCTCTGCGTCTGTCATCACTCTTGCTCCTTACACGTACACTCTGGACACTCAAAAGCTGACAGGCGTTCCATGTCGCAATCTGATGAATGCTCTCGCGCGTCTGTCTCTGCTCTAATCATATCTTGATAAAACTCTACTAAATCACCAGTGCTAAGGCTTAGCTCAGGGCACCACCACACCATTGCTTGAATCATTGCAGGGCTTGGCTCTATTGGCATTGGCGTAT
>Ga0209955_1000187_pt1 | contig 24409 bp, 31 predicted proteins | sample SalPonA_A_H2O_MG_FD_185716 | JGI IMG/M metagenome (GOLD analysis project Ga0209955, IMG submission 185716) | Water microbial communities from South San Francisco under conditions of wetland restoration - Salt Pond MetaG R2A_A_H2O_MG (SPAdes)... | ecosystem: Environmental > Aquatic > Non-marine... | reverse complement strand
GACTTGCGCCATTGGCCACAGCGACAGGCTCAAGTAAAGCGAGGATTGCCTGCAGGATTTGTTCTCGCAGTGAGATATCCATGCTTAGATCCTGATCAGCGTAGCGACTTTCTCGCCATCACCGCTGTTGCGAATCTGGCGCACCTGAAAGCTTTGTCCGTCTACCGCCACAATAGCCTGTGTGGCCAGATCGATGAAGAAGGTATCAGGATAGGTCATGGTGTATTCGGTCGATAAACTCAAACCATCCAGCACGGATTCCTCCGGTGCCCGAAAACCCACGGCGTGAGCCTCAGGTGGTGGTGTGATACCTTGATCGCCTGGGCGCTGCCAGACACACCGTGAGAGCAGTCCCGCCGATTCTGCCGCACGATACAGTGCGGCAATATGCTGTTGGATGGGTGTGGGCGCACTCATGCTTAAATCGTCAACTTGACCAAGACCCCAGGGCGATGACACATCGGTAAGGGGTTGGACTGGGTGTGCAGATCGGTGCCGCGTTCGAACTTGCGAGGCTCTTGCTTAGCGTAGAGTTCCTGGCCAAGCGTGTTCACGGTTTCGTTGAAATCCGCTGGCGAGAAATAAGTACCAAAGGTGTCGATGGTACCCACAGGGAAGGCATGCGCCTCACCGGCGGCGATAAAGCGACGGGTATTGCCATCGGCGTCGGAGGCCTGACCGCGGTATTCCTCGAAGGTAATGCCGCCGAACGTAAAGCCAGCACGGACATCGTTCATCAGCACCAATCCCTGCTGCCAGTTCTCATACACTTTCTCGATCTTGGCGTGGCTGGTGAGTGCAGTGAAAAACTCCGGCGAACACAGCACGTGCACGCCACTCATATACTCACCCTTGAGGTTGTCCTCCATGTGGCGCAGCACATCGATACACTTTTCTTTTACTTTAGTGGTGGCCGTACCAAGCTCAAAACCGATGGTCTTGGGGGCGATATCGAATTCGTCATAGAGGTCGTAAAGCGTCGATCCATCGGCATCGAGAATCACGCCCTTGAGCGCCCCCATACGCAGATGCTCCAGTGTGATCGCATGCTTATTACGCATGGTCTCAAGGTGGCGGGCCATGACTGAGGCTAGTGCTTCCATCTCGGTTTCAGTGCCAAAGGCGCGTAGGCCTTGCACTTCCTCGGGGAGCACCACGTCGTCGTGGGGAATGTGCGGTACCACAAAAGAGCGCAGCGCGCGTTTGCCCCGGGTACCGACCGTGCCAGGCGCACCCGGTGGCATGGTAGGCAACAGGTTCAGTACCCCATTGCGCTCTTCAACGATGATTTGGCGAGTTCGCACCGGTTTACTGGGAAACAGGTTGAGTTGCTCCAACCGGCCATAGCGATTCGGCACAATGTTAATGGCCGCGGTCATGGACGCCATGGAGAAGGCGGGATTGTGAAAGGGATTCTGCATGTGGGTGTCCTCGTTTAGGCTGACTGACGCACCAACACACCCTGAGCGGTGAGTTGTTGAATAGCGGTAAGTTGTTCTTCAGGGGTAATGCCGGTGGGCCATACCACAGCATGGCTCGCCACGATGGCGTGACGGGCAATCAAAATGGCATCGGCGCGATCGATCAGGGTGGCATCGACATCGAAAGCCAGCACGCCGACAGCGACAGCAGTCGAATCAGCCGCCGCTGGATCCACTGCGACCAACTTGTCGGTTGCATCTCGAGCTACGACGGCGCCCAGTGCCAGGTTTTGACCCGCAGCAACGAGGGTTACATCACGGGAATAGAGGTTGGGCGCTTCGTATTTGAGCAAGTCACCCAGGTTCATCGGTTCTTTAATAGCGGCCATGGGTTACTCCTTGTGTGAGCGCTTGGCGGCGAGTTTTTGAGTGACATCAAGCAACAAATTCGTGTTGCTGTGCGTGCCGGTGTCAGCGGTAATATGCGACTGAATATCGGGTTGCTCACTGCGAGCTTCTAGCAATGCGCTGCGAACCTGTGCCTGGGTCATACCACTACCCAAAAACTCTGCCGTGCGCTGCGCCTGACCTGCCAGTAGACAGAGTTCAGCGATCGCTTGGGCTTCTTGGTGTGGATTGATGGTGAGGGTTGGTCCTGTGGCATAAGGTTCAAGGGATTCTGTTGTTGCGACTGGCTCTGAAACGGCCAGAGCGACCGGGGTATCGGTGTTTAATTCTGTTTCGTGCATGGTAAATTCCTGTGACTGAGAGAGTTGGGGTAAGCGGTTTTGCTGGGCGCGTGGCGGTGATGCCCGTGGCTGTCGATTCAGGCGCTGAGTGGCTGCTAGGTGTTCGTTGAAAGCACTTAAGGCCTGGTCAAAAGTACTAACGTCATCGGCCAACTTGGCTTTGATGGCATCCTCACCAAAGAACAGTCCAGCCTCCGTCGCTTTGATGGCGGTGGCGTAGAGACCACGCATGTGCGCCACCTGTGTGACAAACAGGCTATAGAGCCTATCGACCTCGCTTTGCAGCGACTGATGCGCGGATTCACTGAGTGGTGCATGCGGTGACAGATCATTTTTATGTTCGCCCGCGTAAACGGCGGTATAGGTCAGTCCCTCTTTAGCATCGTGCTGCGACTGATCGATGTGTAGCGCAATCACCCCAATGGAACCGACACCTGAAGTTTGTGACAGAGTCAGTCGTTGGGCTGAGGCCGCCAGTGCGTAGGCGGCAGAAAATGCCGAGTCATTGGCGTGCGCCCAGACGGGCTTGATCGTGGCGCATTGGCGAATATGCTCAGCCAGCTCAAACACGCCGGATGCTTCACCACCGGGCGAGTCGATGTCGAGCATAATGCCGTCGACGTCGGGGTCATCCATAGCGGCGTCGATGGTGTCTGTCAGTTCGGTATAGCTGGTCAGCCCCGATGCTGCCTCTAGCCCTACAGTTCGTTTGACTAATGTGCCGTAAACAGGGATGACAGCAATACCGGGTACCGACCATGGCTTGGCCTTGGGCATTGGAACCGCGGCTTGGATGCCTGTTTCGGCTAGACCCAATCTGGGGCCGAGTACCGACAAAATGACGTCCAGCTTTGGGCGGGCGATCAGAAGCGGCGTACCGAATAGTCGGGACGCGAGATGAATGAGTGGCATGAATTATCCTATGACTGAGTGGTATTGATTTGGGCTCGACGCTGAGCGTCTTGGCGAGGGTCAGAGTCAAACACCAGCCCGAGCTCATCAGCGCGTTGGTTATCCGCTGCGATTTCTTGATCGATGTCTTCGGCGTCATAACCAAAGGCAGAGATCGCCTCGGAACGACTCATCAGACCTGCGCGGATGGCCGTTTGCATGGCATCAAATTCCTTCTTGGGATCGACCCACTGCCAGCCCTGTGGAATCCATTTGACGGTTTGAAACTGCCGAGGCTGCTCTGGGTATTTCGGCATCGTCAGTGCGCCTTCTAGTACGGCTTGGGTCATCCAGGCTTGCCAGATGGGGCGACACAGTTGGTGCACAATTACGCTGTGCTGTATGGTTTCGCAACGGCGACGGAACTCCAGAAGACCCGCACGAATCGATGAGTAATTGACCTGAGTAAGATCACCGGTCAGCATTTCGTAGGTGATGCCCATCGCCGCAGCGACCGCGCGAAATTGATTGCGCAAAAAGTCTGAATAAGCCGCACCAACGTCGGCCGGCTGGCTGAATTTGATGTCTTCGCCTGGCTCAAGGATTTGCATGGTGCCAGGCTCAAGACCTGCGAGCGCAGCACCTTGGGCATCGGGTAAACCTTCGCCCATAAGGTTGTCCTCGGGGTTCATACGGGTAATAAAACCCGCGAACATCGCAGCGGTTTTTTTGCGAACTAATTCGGCGTCATCGTATTGGTCGAGTTCATTGAGTTTGACCAGTGCTCTCGCCAGCCATGGTTCGCCACGGATTTGACCGGGGCGCAGCGGGCGGTAAAGATGGATGAGCTGATCGGCAGGAACACGCACGGTGTCCACCGAGGTATTGCGCTGCCCAGCACCCGACATCGGGGCCAAGCTGCCATCGCCGGGGTGCAGTTTATACAGATGGTAAGCGACGCGTTTGCCGAGCTTGTCGAACTCAATCCCCGCACGAATCACGTTACCTGAAGGCAGGTCTTTATTCATGTTGATGGGCAGGTGTTCCGGCTCAAGCAGTTGCAACTGTAACCCCACGCTCAGGCCGTCTTTGGCTTTGCGGTAACGCAGTCGGATGAGGCACTCACCACCCTCTAACATCGCGCGACAGGCAAGACTCTGCAGACCATAAAAATCGGTCAGGCCCGCGCTGTCGGCTTCTTCGCACCACTGCCACCAAAGGCGGTGAATGGCTTCGCGTTGTTCGGTGTCTTTCACCATCGACTGCGGTTTAATCCCGGTGCCGATGGCGTTGGCGACAAAGGCTTCCACACCCGCGGCTGCCCAAACATTGCGACGCACCAGATCACGGCTTTTGGCGCGCAGTTCATCTTGGCTGAAGGTCAGTGCAGCGACCGCACCGGGGTTACCCACCAGCCATGACAGTGAGCGACGCCCACTACCCACACCGTCGTACGTGGGGGTCGGCTTCCCGCCGAACAGTCCTCTGCGTAAATTGGCAAACCACGCCATGACTAAAAGCCCTTCGAGGTGTTAAGGCGAATTTGCCGCGGTGTGCCAGGCCACAAGCCGGTCTCTTCGGCTTGCTTGAGTAAGCCCTTGCGCACGCTTTGAATGGCGAGCTGTAGTTCTTCTACCGTGCGATACTCGATGGTTTTGTCCTGAAACGTTACACGGCGTTCACCGGTGGTAAGGGATCGTTCTAAGGCTTCGAGTTGTTCTTGGGAGTACGCCATTAATGAAACACCATCAGGTTGATTTCACTGGAGTCGTCGAACGAGGCCGTACTACTGGCCACGGTAATATCGACGTGCTGCGTGGTTTTCTGGTCGGAGGTGGCCCGCAACAAAGCAAAGTGTTGTTGGCCGTTATCGCGAGCGCTTCGGGCGGTCGCGGTAAAACAATAGTTGGCATCGGGTAACGGTTGCGTAAACAGCACACGGTAGCGGCCTTTATCAAGCCGCGTGACACTCGCCACATTGAACGCTCTGCGTATTAACACTTGTCCATTAATGGCTCCAAAGCAGATCCACGCACGGGCGACACCGGGGTGACTGGCGTCGATCTTGTCTTTCACTTCGATACCAATGCGCGCAGCCAAGGCGGCGATACGACTACTGAGACTCATTAGGTTAACGAAGTCTCAAAGATGGCGACGTAATCAGTGTCGGTATTGCCCACATCGCTGGCGGCTACTGCACCAATATTGGTGCGCGCCAATGCTTGCTCCTCTGCGGTCAGCGTTTGTGCCGCATCAAAGCGCACTCGGTTGTTGATCGCCACTAATAGAGCGTCAAGTCCTGACGTGTTGTCCTGCAGCAGGTTTTGGATTTCAATCAGCGTGTCGTAGGCCGCATCGGCGCCACCGAGGATCTCTGCCTTCAGGGCATCCAGCAAGGCGACAATTTTGGAGGAGGAATAGGTCGATGTCAGGGCGACATTGACGTCATCGATACCTGTCAGTCCACCGATAACGGTTTGCAACTCGTTGATCGCCGAGACCAGGTTGGTCTTGTCGGTGGTGGTCAGGCTGGCGAGGCTACCGGTCTTGCTGTTGATGGTATTGAACTCTTGGGCGAGGCGTACCACCAAACTTTCAATGCGAGTTTGTAAGCTCATTGTGATTCCTTATGAAGTGCTGTGTTGTAGGTTCTAATCCGTTACCGCAGCCAGCGGCTACGAACAAGCTGTCGTGCCTGACGAGGCGTGGTGGGCTTGATATCGTCGTTAGGTCGATAATCCACCGGTTGAACCTCGACCTTGACCGGGTCGTGAACGATGCCGAGTTGTTTCTCGAGTTCTTGCCAGTGGCGCTCCTCAAAACGATCGAGTCCTGCCGAGGCCGCTGCCGCGCGCGCATAGACATAGCAATCGAGCGCTTCGTTACGTTCGCGCATCTTCTGCCACTCGCGGCGGGCGAAGCCATTACGGTCGCGTCGTGTGATTAACTGTTCGGCACAGAGTTGTTGCAGATACTCGGCATCAACTTTGGGTAAATGCACAAAGCCGTCTGGATACGAAAGCTCGCCGGTGCTTTCATCGATGTCCGGTGCTTTGCGTAAGTTGTTATAGAGTTCCAGCTTGGCGATACCACCAGCGACCGGAAACACCTTAACGCCGCGGCGCAGTTTTTTGCCTTGGGCATTGGCGTCGACGGCGGTCGGCGTGCCAATGAGTGTGGCGCCTCTGGCGATACCTTTAATCGCCAGTAAGCGCGGATCACGCAGTTTTCGCACAAAGCTGTAGGCCTCTTGCGTGGCAAATCCGGTATCGAGAGCTAATCGCTTCAGTGGTATTAAACAACCCGAACTGTGTGTCCATTGCTCATTCAATACCGTTGCAAGGGCTGCCCAAACCTCGGGACGTGCGGTATCGCCCATCAGCAATCGGTGCTCAATTAACCAACTGGTTTTGTTTCGGCCAAATGCCCAGATCGAGATTTCGATACGGTCTTTTTGGATGTCGGCACCGGCGGTCAATAGGAGACCGCCTTCAGGGATGGTGCCTATTCGGTAATCCTCTCGGCGCTCCAGTAGGCGTTGCCAGTCTGGTGCTTCGCCTTCTTCAATCCAGGTTTCGCCGAGTTCGGTGTTCTTAAAAGTTTTGATGGCCGCCGTGGACTTGCTCTCGGACATGGCGGCCTGTTCCCATGCGGCGGCAATATCGGCCCAGCTACGCCAGCCCACCGGACTATACAAACTGGAGAGGTGGAATCCCGCGGTTTTGCCGGTATTCTCTGGTGCGCAGGATCGCCATTCACCTTGAGCGAGCATCGACGTTTTATGGTGCTCGGCAATACCGGTTTGGCAGGCCTCACAGATGTATTGTGCGGATTGTGGTTCGCCACGTTCCCATCTCAGCTGTTCAAAACGAAGCCACTGCTTATGACCGCAGTGAGGGCAGGGCAGAAAATAACGGCGTTGGTCACTGGCTTCATACTCGCGCTCAATAGCACTGACACCGGAGATCGTGGGTGTCGATACAATCAGCATTTTGCGCCGAGCAAAGGTCCGGGTACGCGCCTCGGCCAGTGAGATGGCATCGCCTTCACCCTCAACGTCCAGCGGGTAACCGTCGACCTCGTCAAGGAACAAATAGCGAACTGGCATCGAGCGTAAGCCCACAGCACTGTTGGCGCCAGTCATAACGAGAACGCCGCCGTTAAACTCTTTGCTGAGAATCGTATTGCCCGCATCACGGCTGCGCGCCGGTGCGATGCGTTCTCGGATCGCGGGGCTTTCCTCAATGAGGGCATCAATACGTTGTTTCGACGCGCGCTTAGCCATCTCAACGGTGGGCCATACGGCCATCATGGGTCCCGGCGCGTGGTTGATCACGTAACCTATCCAATTGAGGCCCATTTCGGTGCCGCCGACCTGAGCGCCTTTCATAAAAACTACGCGCTCGGTGGCCGATATAGGTGACAGGCAATCCATAATTTCTTGCAAGTAGGGTGTGCGGCTGGTGCGCCATCGCCCTGGTTCTGAGGCGGCCTTGCTGGACAGCACACGATGAGCATCGGCCCATGCAGACACGGTCATCAAGGGGTCGGGTGTTAAACCTTCTCGCCAGACTTTTTCGATTTCATCCCAGCCGTCGTAGAAGTCGGTCATATTTAATCAACCTTTGCCTGGACATCACCCAGATCTTGCAAGTGTTCGCGCACAGCAGCTTCCAGTGCGACATGCAGCTCGTGGGAATCCACGCCCAGCTTGGCGGCCATTTGCGAGGATACGCGCGCTGGCCAGTTGAGCCAGGCATCACGCTCGGCGCGGGCGAGCTTAAATACGTGGGCCAGTGCTTGAGAGCGATCAATTAGCTCGCCCTTGAGTTGAGCCAAGCGCACTTTGTTGGTTTGCGCCTTAACCACCTCGTTGGCTGTGCGGGCCTGTAGCAGTGACGTGTTGGTGCTCTGCAGTGGAGCGGCACTCGACTCCTGCTGTATCAGTGGCGCCGGTTTTTGCTGCTTGCTACTGGTGGTTACAGATTTTGCTTTAGTCGCTTTAGCGGCACGTTGCGTTACGGTGTTTTGAGCCCACTCGTGGTCGGCTGTGTCGGGATCAATGGTGCCATCGGCAAGCTGTGTGATCCGGCCAGTATCAATGGCCTTCTTGACCGCCACATGCGACACGCCGCGATGGCGTGCATAGGCCCGGATGGATATACCCATAGCCCTATCTCGTTGTATTTAAGTCAATTTTATTTCGGATAATGAAGATTAATCAGTTGATAAGCAGACTGAATGAAGCGTTCATGTCACCACGGTTAAGCACTTATGGAGACAGCAACCATGGCCCAATCACCCTCAGCATTAGATGTATTTCTTGAGCGCAAAGCGCATATCGACGCGCTGCTCGCACGCCTGCAAGCGGCTAGCGATAACCACTTTGATAGCGACCCTGATCGCATCACATGGGGCGACGCTGGCTCGCTGGGCTTTATCGAGGAGCAACTGCAAATGATCGCAGATTTCACCTTCGGCGAAGGCGAGTACGGCGAACAATAACCACGGAGCAAAACCATGACAAAGAAAACCATTCCCACCCTGTCACAGCCTGAGATTGATCTTTTGCTCGAGTTTATCGCTCGGGATCACTTATGTATTGAAATACTGGAAACACGTCACCGCGACGGTTTGGACTTTCACGAAGTCAGCGTGGCCAATGTTAAAGCCGCATTGCTGGCGGCCTTTGATGCCGGTCGACGAGCAGATCGACGTCGAACACGCGTTCGATCCAAAGATTTTGGCCCGACTACACCAGCGGCCAATGCCATTTATGCACCGTCGATAGTGATGTGAGGCAAACCATGACCATCTTACTTTCAACCCAACAAACAGCCGTTGTTCAACATGCGATAGCGGAAACTGATGGCGAAATTCAATGGTTTCCCGACCATATCCGCGGTGGTGCTCAGACCAAAATGCTTCAAAGCTTAGCAAGCAAAGATCTCGCTCACCGTGTGGATGATCGCTGGTTTTTGACCGCTTCGTGTTATGAGCTGCTGGACTTGCCTGTCCCGTCACACCTCGAGACTGTGGTCATCGATGTGCCGGTATTTGTTAAGACAGCGAAAACATCAGCGGCAAAGCCATCGAAACAACAAATCATGATCGATTTGCTGAATCGGCCCGAGGGCGCCACGCTCCCTGAGATAATGACAGCTACCGGCTGGCAGCAGCACACGGTGCGTGGTGCGATGTCAGGCGCCTTAAAAAAGCGACTAGGCTATGAGATCGACTCACTCAAATCCTCTGGGAGCGAGCGGGTATATCGCATCGTTGGGCAAAGCAATTAACGATTGGCGATGTTGTCGAAAGTGACACCGGTTGATTCTAGTGTCGCTTGATCGCCAGTAAAGGTTTGCCAGCGCCGAACGATAACATCGACGTACTTGGGGTCAAGCTCAATCAACCGTGCCTGTCGTCCAGATTTCTCAGCAGCGATCAGTGTGGTACCCGAACCGCCAAAGGGATCGAGTACGATGTCGTTGGGTCGACTCGAGTTGCGTATGGCTCGCTCGACCAATTCCACTGGTTTCATGGTTGGGTGCAAATCGTTCTTGGCAGGCTTTTTGATACTCCACACATCACCTTGGTCACGCGCACCACACCAGTGGCGCGTTTTTCCATCGGGCCAACCGTAAAGAATCGGTTCGTACTGGCGTTGGTAATCTGCCCGCCCGAGGGTGAAGGTGTTTTTCGCCCAAATGATGAAGGTCGACCATTTGCCGCCGGCCACACGAAAGGCGGCTTGCAGTGTATCGAGTTCGCTGGATGACATGGCGATGTAGATGCCGCCCTTGCAGTGCTGCAACATGGGTTTGAATGCGGCCAAAAGGAAATCAAAGAAACCATCGCCCAGGTTGTCATTGAGTATGGGACGATTAGTGCCGCGCATTTTATCTTTTGCGGTATTGGCGTAGTCGACGTTGTAAGGTGGATCGGTAAAGATCATGTCAGCTTCGGTGCCGTTCATCAGCACTTCGTAACTCTCGGCGTCAGTCGAGTCTCCACAAAGCAGACGGTGTTTACCCATCAACCAAATATCGCCCGTTTTAGAGATGGTGACGTCGCTGGTTTGCGGTGCGTTGTCCTCATCAGACAGTCCTTGATTGTTAGGCTCGTCACCAGCCATCAGGTCAGCCAGTTCATCGGGATCAAAGCCAGTGAGATCGAGATCAAAGTCGTCGTCGATTAATTCCTGCAGCTCAGTCCGGAGCAGTTCGTCATCCCAGCCGGCATTCTCGGCAATTTTGTTGTCGGCGATGATCAGGGCTTTGCGTTGCGCCGGGCTCAAGTGATCAAGAATCACCACCGGGACTTGTTTGAGGCCCAATTGCTGAGCTGCGGCGAGTCGACCGTGACCGGCCACGATGATGTTATCGGAGCCGGCTAGGATTGGGTTGGTAAAACCGAACTCAACGATGCTGGCCGCAATCTGACTGATTTGTGCTGCATTATGGGTTCGCGCATTACGCGCATAGGGAATGAGCTTTTCCGTCGGCCAGGTTTCGATGTGTTGTGACAACCATGGCTCAGACATCGATCAATCCTTTTTCGTAGACGGTGCTGCCATCCACTCGGTGGCAGGTGAATAGTTGTTTTTCTCGAAGCGAGGAGCCAAGGCTCACATGAGTCCAGCGACCGAATTCATTGATTAACTGCCCGAATGGAAGATCCAAGTTTTCAATAACACGGCATACATCAAGCGGTGTAATGCCTGGCACTAGAATGTCCGCTGCCTTACCGGTCATGTGCTGGCTGGTAAAACTGCCGCCCACAGCGCGGTTGAGTTGTGCAGAGCGATAACCCGAGGTAATCACCACCGGGCGCCCAAGGTGACAGCGCAGCGGTTCCAAAATGGATTGGCAGAGATCGCGTAGATTCTCTACCACGGCATCACTGGGTTCGTTATCGATACCCGTGCGTGCAGCAGTCTCAGACGCTGTAAACTCATCCAAGGTGAAGTGTTCGGTCAATTGCATAGTGGGTCCTGCTCTCACCGCGTCTGCGATGAGTGGGGTTATAAAAAAGCCCGCGAGGGTTGGCGGGCAAGCGGGGGAGTCAAATTGGAAATTGGTGGTGGTAACCCGAGTGGTAACTTGGGTGAAGTGGTAACCTGTTTTTCAGGGCTGTCGCTATCGAAACAACGCGCTCGCGCCCCCCGCATGGCATTATCGGCAGGAAGGACCCGTCGATCGTTCGCAGGAGTTCGCAATAGCTTTTCGCATTAGCCCTCAGCAGCCGACAACAAAAAAGGCCGCGGGGTTGCCACGGCCTTTGGGTAGAGTTTTCTCAAGATTAGAACGAATAATACACCAAAATTGGGAAAGTGTTTCACCTTATTTTTGGGGTGGTTTTGTCAATTATTGCAAGGGTTTAGCAGGTTTTTGCAGGGCTTCGCAAATACCTACAAAATAATTTCAATCCAGTGCTTGCTACCCAGCCTTTGGTGAATCATTTCACGTGTGTTGAGTCGACGCTGATTTATTCGACGCAAAATATGCGGAGATTAAGTGCGCTATTCTCCGCACCTGATTCCAGCTTGCCCGCGCGCTAATCCAATTTGGTCAATACACAATAGAGCATCATGAAGCGTCCCGAGGAAATCCATGCTGACAATTTATGGTTTGTTATTCGGAACTGCGCCAAGCTTCGGGTCTTGTCAAAGATGAAGCTGGGATACGGTTTGGTAATTGGGAATTCTCTATATGGGCGTGACTTAGAACTTTGCTCCAGTGAACAGCCTTTTTGAGATCAGATGCTATGTGACGAGGATTTTGAATAGGCGCCACTAACCCTAAACGTAGGTTAGGGTGATGAAGTCGGACTGCCAAAAGAGCTCCTTCAAGATCTGTATCATTCGAACACAACACGGCTTGTTCATAAGCATTGGTCCAAGCGCCGGTAATTATATCAGTGGCGATATTTACGTCAGACTTTTTCTCTTCAAAATCGTGAACCTTTACTTTTTGAGTGTCAGGAAAACCTTCTATCGGTGATACCAAACGACGCACTGGTGTCGATGGTGAAATTTTTCCTTCGATTATTTTAAGTTCATCCGGATACAATTTTTTCAAGGCTTGGAGATATCGGCGTTGGCGGGCAGGAGAGTCTGGATCATCACACATTCTACCTAGGACAGGTGCTGTGTAATAACGAACCTCGATGAGGTTTACTTCGTTGTTTAATACATAGTTTTTGAAAAGGCTCACCAAATCAAGCCATTTGTTAGAAGTGCCGCGTAGTAATCCATAGTACAAATTGTACCCATCTACGTATACGATGGTCCTCAAATTCACTCTCCATAAATGACAAAACCGCCCGAAGGCGGTCTGCCGCCCCAAGAGCAACTGGCCATACCAGCCGGTCATGGGGTGAGTCGTTCACTTATTATAATCGTTGTATTTGTGTGTGCAAGTTTGTTTTACAAATGATGGGAAATCAATTCATGCTGGTACGATCATTACTTTTCAAGATTAGTTAGCACAAGTTCAACCGCGGCCGTCCACCTCCGCCACGCAGTGGTTCGATTGCAGCCAAACCGCGCACAAATATCTCGCCAACGTCTGCGCTCTGCTCGCATCCATACGAGGTGACGTTGCTCTTCCTCGAGCCATAGTACCCATTGCATCGTTTCAAACATCCGGTCAATGGCTTCCGGCGTTGGCGGTATGCGGATTGGTTCAGGCTCAGCGCCTAGGTTCTCCCAAGGCATGCGTTTAAACTCGGGCCAGGCGTTGAAGTAGCCCTGCACTCGCACTGGGGGCAGTCTATGCGCGGTACGTGCCGCATCCATAAAACGTGCGGCGACCATGTCGGTGGTCCACTTAGCCATGGTGTGCCTCCTTGTCGCCGTAAAACCGATCGCCGATGTTTTGCAAAATCTGTTGTTCAAACCAATCGAGTCGCTCGTCCTCCAGCGAGATCACGAGAATTTTCTGTTCCTTCCATCCCTGCTTTTTGACGAGTTCAGGGTCCGGCTTGTCATTGATTTGTAGTTTACCAAGTGGGCTACGATAGCGTGGTGTGGATGTATTCACGTTAAATCTCCTGTGTTTCGATAGCCCAGTACAACAGGGCAATGGCGTCAGCTTCGTTGTCGTCGACGGGTGAGTGGCCTCGCGCCTGAGCTGACTGGATCATGTCGGGTTTGCCGGCGTTACCTTTGCCGGTAGCGTGTTTTTTGATGGTGCCGACCGGCACACCTTGGTAGGGAATGTGGTGATGCTCACACCACGCAGTCAGGTGAGCCATGAAGCCGCCGTAGGCATGGGCGGCATCGACACCGGCGTGGCGACGAACTTCTTCGAAGTACACGGCATCGATGCCATCGGTCGTGTTTTTCAGCTCGGTCAGCCAGCGCTTGAACCTCAGGTAGCGCATGCCACCGCCCTCAAATCGGTTTGGCTTAAATGACTCGCTGCCGCTGATGATGTCTCGATCACCGCAAGTCAGTGCCCAGCCGGTTTGAGTGCCTAGGTCGAGTGTGAGAATGGCTGAGTTACACATGAGCAGCCCTCAGCTTTTTTGATTTGACGGAGACGGGGTGGCCTGCCTTGCGATGTTTTTTGCACCGACGCGTCAGGTACTTCGTCACGAGAGCCGAAGTAGTCTCAAAGCGTTCACCACACTCAGGACATTCTGTTTGCCACGTGAGAATGACAGAGAGCTCACCGTTTTCTTTGTGATAGGGAGCTGAGCCAACCAACAGATAAGTTTGTTGCTTAAACCGGATCTTTTTGCCGGCCAATGGTACGACACGAAAGTTCACTGCATTCATCACACAGTCCTCCCGCTTTTCGACCAAACCCGATCTAGTGCCGCAACAAAAATCGACGGCTGTCGAGCTAACCAACTGACTGACGTGAGGAACGTCAGTTGGTTGTTATACCAAAGGTATAAGGGGGTCTGCGTGCAATCTGGAATTGACTTGTAACCCATTGATTTAATGAGGGTTGACCCCAGATTGCAGACCCTTTCCGCAATCTGACGTCTGCAATCTGCAAACTGAAATAAGTAATTGATTTTATTGGAATTGAGTTTGCAGGCAGATTGCAGATTGCAGCAATCTGGTCCAGATTGCAGAACTTCAGCGGGTGGTTTTACAGGGTAAATTGGTAGGCAGGTCATAGTGAATTTTCCTCTGGGTAGATCCAAATTGTGGGGTTTTCGACCGGCAGTGCCGCGCCGGTTTGGGGGCATTTGTAATGGGTTGGCAGTACCGAAATTTGTGTGGTGGTAACTTCACCCGTATCGGAATTGATGTGGTCAGCACCGGGTATGGTCATTAGCTCTACAACGAGATAGCCGTATTTGCTGCGCACGAGTGTTGGTAGACCATAGGGCTCTGGGACTTTGCAAAACTTGATGTAACCCTTGGTGGCAAGCACAGCGATGCGCTCGTTGATGGTGCGATTGGCGCCAAGACCTGCTTTGCCCTCGAAGGCCTCTGCAAATTGATTGGCGGTGTACACGCGCCCTTGCGCAGCTTCCTCGAAGAGGGTCAGTAAAATGATGTCTTGTTTGCGGCGTCGTTCTGCATCGAGCCGTTCTCCGTGTTTTTGGTTGACCAGTCGCTCACAGACGTCCACTTTGCGCCACTGCCCGTCGGATTTGTCGAGGTTGAAGGTGGGCAGTGCTGGGCCGTTACGAAGCTCAAAAATGAGCTGGCGGATAGAACGAGATTCATCGGGTCGAAACAACAACATACCCGTGGTGTAGTAGCCGCGCAGACTGCCTGCGCCGGCCAGTGCTTGAAAGGGATCCTCTTCAAACTGCTTCTTGCCAAGCTTGCGGGTGTGGTGGGCGAGAATGATGCCGGCCTCAGGGTTAACGCTGTGCCGCAGCTTCTCAACCCGCTGGGACAGGAAAAACATCATGGCCCCGTTGTCGTTTTCACCGCCGCCATCGCCGCCGTCAAACACGTTGCGGATCGGATCGATCGCAATAATATCGGGTCGTTGGCCAGCAAAGGCTCGCTGCATCACGGGCACGATTTGGTTGATACCGTCCTCGTCGAGGATCAATCTAAGCTGAGGTGTGGCAACAAAGTTTTCTCGTGCTTGATGCAGCCGTGAGGCGGGAAGTTGTATCTCCTTCACACGTTCTCTTAGGTAGTGGTATTGAACCTCGGCTTGCAGGTAGAACACCCGCAATGGCCGTGGTGGCATCATTCCGAGGAATTCACTGCCCGCTGCCATATGGGTGAGTAGCGACAACAAGAAGTCACTTTTGCCGACTTTAGGTGCACCACCAAATACCAGCATGCCGGCCGGTGTTAGTACCCTCGGTGCAATGATGTCATCGGGAAGCGGCGAGTTGTCATCCAACAATTCACCGAGGCTAAAGATGGGAAGTTCGTTGCATTCAATCGCACGTTCGTCTTGCTCTGCTGAGGCTATAAACGCCGCACAGTCGATACCTTCGGCCACGGCATCTGCAGCATCCCATTTTGTTGGTTTGCTTGGCGGAATACGCAGAACACTGACACCACTGGCCTTGGCGGTTTGACAGGCCTGCGCAGCCGCGCTCGCATACTCATAGCCCGCTGGATCATTATCAGGCCAAATGACTAAGTGTTTGCCAGCTAAGGGCGACCAGTCGGTTTTGTCAGTGGGCGCACTAGCACCATTCATTGCCGTGGTGGCGACAATGCCTTGCTGGATGAGCGCGTCAGCGGCCTTTTCGCCTTCAACTAACACGACATGACTCGCAGTTTTGAGTCCTAGTTGGTTATACAATGGCCGCGGGTTGGGCGCTGCCATTTTGCGCGCAAGTACATCCCAGGGCCGATACTCTTTGCCTTCGGGTGTGTCGTAGCGATAGACGCACGCCAGTAATTTGCCGTTGGCATCGGTGTAATCCCATTTATAGCTGTACTGACCGAGTTCGTCGGTCGGTGGTTTGGGAGCTTGCCTTTTGGGCTGAAATATTCGCGGTGAATCACCAAGCCATTGGGTGACGTCAGCAATAAGCTCAGGGAACTGGGTGTGTCGATTAAACCCGCGCACCTGTCCCCAGAGATCAAGGATGTCGCCACGATCATTGGTCGCAAAGTCGATCCACATGCCGATCTTTGGGCCTGACAGTTCAACAACAAGGCTCTTACCACGATTGCCATCGAGATCACCTACCAGGAATTGGTTACCGCGCTCAATGCCCTGCGGGAGCAATTCTGCAAGTACGCCGTGAAGCCGTTCGTGCAGCCTGGCTTTGATTTGCCGGGTGTCGAGCGGTTGCGACGCTTCCTCTACTTGGTCGGCGGCATCGTTGAAGTCGAGCCAGACGATATTACTCATCATGTCTCCCTCCAACAGCGGTCTTGCCACGCGCAGAACTTGCATGTGAAGTGGCAAGGGTCAGTCGCTGCACGCGGCAGTAACTCGTGGGCCTCGCTCGCACTTAAAATACGTACACCACGATCGGAAGCCTTCTGTGCCAGCGCCGCGTCGAACGGCACCAGCTCAAAGTAGAGCTCGGCGGTATCTTTGTTGATGGCAGTAAACAGCGCCGGATTTTCGGAGATACCTTCGATGGTCGATTCCATGTAGGCTTGATAAATCGCCATCTGGGTGGCATACACCGGCCTGGAGTTAGCCACACCCTTTTTGACCGTATCTTTCCACGATTGGTTATTGAGGCTCTTGCACTCCCAGAGCATGGGAAAGCGCAAGCCTAGTGCCTCGGGCGCCGCGGTAATAACGCCATCGACATGACCACGGATGCGGCCGTTAGCGACGGAAAAACCGAACTGCTCGCCTTGGCTATTCTCGGTGTAGAGGGTAAAGCCCGTTTGACGTAGCCAACGGATAGCGAGGTCCTCAAACACATGACCGGCTTCAAAGATGCGTAATGTTTTGCCGGAAAATTCACGACCTGAATCAACGGGTACCTGTAGGTATTCGTATTGCAAAGCGCGTTCACAAGCTACCCCGAGGCGCGAAGCCCCGAGATAGTCACGCGGTGTTTCAGCCTCTCGCTCACTCGCAAGCGCCGCATCGATAAAACCGGTGATGCGCTCGCTTAGATTGGATTGGGAATTAAAGTCCAACATAGCGTCCTCCTAAAATGGCACGTCATCAGGCGTGTTTGCCCGCAAGTGCTCAAAATAGCCTTCGAGGACAACGTTGATCAGTTGCAAGATTTCATCCCGGGAATAATCCGCGAGTGGTCGCTCCATGCCGAGTGAAGCTACGTATTCACCGAGCACCGGCAGGACCGCGACAACAGCTGCATTTTCGTTATGGGTTGGATCGTTCACGTGACCTCCTGATGCCTTGAAGCGTTGTTGATGGATGTCTTGGCAATGCATTGAGCAAAAGCGTTTGAACACCCGTTTGCCGTTGTTGCGGTAGGGTGTTATCCAACAGAAACCGCGCCCCTCGCGGCCACAAATGGCACATAACATTCATGCGGCCTCCTTGTGTTTGGCGGCATCAAAGATGCGCTGTTGAATATCGCGGCGGTTAAACCGGAAGGTGATCAAGCAGGATGCCTGGTACCGGGTCAGACCGAAGTCGGTTTGATAGTTTTTAGGCAAATAGCGAAGCTGAGGTTGAGTCACTGCTTGGTTCAACCAGGTACGCGATTTAAGCGCGGTTTCCTCTGTTTCGTGCTCGTTGAGCCAGTCGTTGGCAGCCGCCAAGCAAACGGTGCGATCCCCAACAGCTAATAAATGGCTTCCCAGTGATTTACCACCGCCCACGGCATACCAGGCACCATAGAGATAGAAAATACCCGCCCAGGCTGAGAACCCCGTGGCCATTAAGGCAGCATCATCACCAAACAGGTCACACCAGCGGAATGATGAGCGCTTCAATAGATCGACTTCTGACATCACAAAGTCGGTGAGCTCAGTGTCGTCATCCCGTTCCTGGCGTTCCCAGATAAAGCCGCACAGCCCGCACTCTTGCGCTGCGAGCGGCACTTCGGCTTCGCACTCCGGGCAAGTTTTCTTCGGTGCCTGACCCTGGTGTTCGTGCCCGTCAAGATTCACATCCTGTTCAAGTGATCCGTGCATCAAGGTACTGGTGCCAAAATCAAGAACGAGGCAATCGGACTTTTTGATACCCGGATGTTCTTCGGGATCGACGGTGCGCAAACCCCTTCCCACCATTTGAATCAGCGTCGATTTATGAGAGCTGGGTCTCAACAGTACAACGCAGTCTACTGGCGGGTGGTCCCAGCCCTCGGTTAAGACCGCAACATTAACGATGACCTGTGCTTGGTTACTCGCAAAGTCCGACAGTGCCTTCTCACGCTGGGCAGTTGTCAATGAGCCGTGAACAATAACGGTGGGAATACCCGCCGCCATGAAGGCTTGCGTAACATTTTCTGCATGATTGATGGTTGAACAAAACACCACCGTTTTGCGTTTACTGGCGTGTTGTTGCCAATGATTGATCACCGCTTCGGTAATGACGGTGCGATTCATGATCGCATCGACTTCATTCATATCGAAGTCATCGGCGGTGCGGCGCACATCGGACAGCGCATTCTGAGTACCCACATCCACCACAAAGGTGCGTGGTGGCACCAGATGACCAGCCTGAACCAGCTCACCTAGGGTGATTTGATCGGCGACATTGCTGAACACGGGGCGCAGGCCTTTGCCATCACCACGCCCCGGTGTGGCGGTGACACCGAGTAGTTTCAGGTCGGGGTTGCGATTGCGAGCTGCATCGATGATGGTGCGGTAACTGGTGGCCGCGGCATGATGCGCCTCATCAATTACCAGCAGATCCAGTGCCGGCATCTGCTCAAGGTTATTGCTGCGGCTCAGTGTTTGCACCATGGCAAAGGTCGTTTGGCCCTGCCATGACTTTTCCTTGGCGTCATATACTGATGTGCTGATAGTGGGATTAACCCGTTCAAATTTGTCCCGGTTTTGCGACGTAAGTTCGTCTCGGTGCGCCAGTACACACGCTTTAGCATCTGTTTCGTGTAACCATTGCCCGGCAGTACCTGAGAGCATGATGGTTTTACCGGCGCCCGTAGGCGCCACCCCCAAGGTATTTCCGTATTCATCGAGCGCGTGAAGGCAGCGCTCGACGAAGGTTTTTTGTCGTGGTCGGAGAATCATGAGCTATTCCCCTTACTGTGCCCAGCTGGGTCGACCCGTAGGCACTGGACTCGACGGTTGTACTGGTTGTTGATTGCTCTGCACGGGCTGAGTCACATGGGCAGGTTGTGTCGCAGGCTGAGCATACGCTGGTGTTGTTAGATGCTGAGCTGCAGAGCTTTTCGCTTCAGCGTAGCCTTTCATATCCGGTGTGACAGCGGCTTTGATGATATTTTTTAACTCACCGTTTTGGTCTTTATCGACATCAATCTTGGCAACAAACTCAATGCCATCAAGATCCGCAAAGCCCGCAATGCGTCGTGCTTGTTGTGCCTGTGGCGAGTTGTCTTGCGGGTGCAGCCCACGCGATGAATTCAGTATGCCTTTGATAAAGCTTCGGCCCATATTGGCCCACTCGGGCCCTTTGGGACTTTCCAGGCCAATCAGGCTCCACACCTTGCGTTTGGCGAAGGGGCCATCGGTAATCACAAACTCACAGTTCAAGTACACAGAGCCTGTCATATTGCTTTGCGTAGCATAGCCACCGGTCCAGCCTTGACTTGGATCGTCGATACCGCCGGGTTTAATGGTCATACGAACAGCGGCAATAGTGCCTTTTGGGATGACATCGTAGGATTGCTGATCGTCAGCTGAGTTAAAATCGTTCCAGAGGCTCATTGGGCTTCTCCTGTTTCAGTGGATTCGGTAGTGGGTAACGGCTGAGTAAATTGCAGTCGTTCATGTGCCGGCGAGGCGGGTCGTTTGATCTTGGTCATTAATCGACCAAGGTGGGGTTCTTCGAGTAGGTTGAGCCGACCGCTGCGATCTTTGGCCGGGTAGCCCCACTGGTTTAAGGTGTGGTTGATAAATGCCCGGTATGGCGTGCCTTCCTCGTCTTTGAGCTCAGCCATGGCGATCACCTGATCGACGATGCCGGGTAGCTCTAGGCCGGTTTTTGAGCCGTCGATCTGGGGCGAGAATACGCGGCGATTAAAGTCGTCGAGTCGTTCATCCAAGATACCGACAAACCAAATGTTTTTATTGCGTGTGTGCTGAAGATGCGTCAGCCACGCAATCATCTCCTGACCGTGCAAACCATAGGCGCCCCGCATATCGGGTTTGCCGCTGCGCTCGCTAAATGCCTGGGGTTGACCCTTGCACCACTGAAAGCACAAACGTCCCGCGACAGTGATGGAGTCGATAAAGATGGTTTCGTAACGATCGAGCGATGTTGGATCGCCGAAGCGTTCGCAAACAGCGTCATAGTGACTTTGGCTGTAAACCTGATCTTCACGCAGCGCCGGATTGGGTCCACCTATAAAGACCGCAAAGTCACGGCACTCTTGCCAGGTTTTGGGGCGAATGCTGTCGCCGCTCCAGCCTTCGATAGCCAGATCACCAGCCTCGAGATCAAAGAAAAGTGTGCTTGTTGCTTCCAGTGTCCAAAGTAGTGAGGTTTTGCCGATGCCAGATTTACCAAAAATGCAGCCTTTGATGCCTCGCTTCTCAGCAAGGCGTTGGTCAGCGGAAATGATTGGCAGGCTCATGATTGCGCCTCCCCAGCCCATTTCAGACTGAAGCTAGGTTTGCCCGTTTTGAGAGTGCGAGCACCTTTAAAGGAATCTTTGAGCGTATCTGGCCACGCGTCGTATTTGCGTTCAGAGACCTTGTAGCTGACGTCAATGTACTGAGCCGGATCCTCACCGTTGGCAGCAATGCGTTTGGCGATCTCACTCAATTTTTTCTGATCCCACGTAACACGCTTGGGAAGATCCGCAGTAATCGACACATCGCCATCATCAAAGTGAACCGTGCCGGTATCTTTGCCAACGTTGATGCGTTGTTGCTGCGCACGCTCACCGTAACGGTAATCCAGGACGCGATCGATGTGCTCACACAACGCTTTGACCATAGCCAGTTGATCGCTGCCGTCGGTCTTAAGTCGCAGTAATGAATCTCCTGACATTTCAGCCAGTGTGCTGACCGGCGTGCAAATGATCTCGTTGATTTGCTGAAGGTTCATGCGGCACCTCCGTTATTCACGCTGGTGCTGGTGCTAGAGCGCATACATTCGGCTTCGAAGGCTTCCACATCCTCTATGCGGTAAACCACGCGACCTTTGATTTTGAGAAACACGGGGCCAATGCCTTCGCAGCGCCACCGTTCTAATGAACCTTCACTGAGGCGCCAGCGCTCAGCGAGTTCGGCTTGATTGAGATGTCTGATATTCACGTTTTACTCCTTTGGGTTGTTGCGAAAACGTGAGGTCAGTTTGTTGTGGGCGATGTAGGGGCGTCAGCCCACAGGATGGGGGGAGAAATGGGGGGAGTGAGAAGTTATGTCTTGTTATTGACGAGTATTGTAAATATGCATACAGTTATTGAATAACCTAACCCTGTACGCAGAGATTTAGTTCTTTGGCTGTTAGGGTGAGAAAACCGGCCTGAGCCGGTTTTTTCGTTTGTAGGAAGCAAAAAAGTTGGTTGATCAAGATGACTAAGTCACGAAACCCCAGATCCCATTCTCGCGATTTGTGATGTAACTGCGCCATTGCGCATTACTTTTGAAAAGATCCTGCATTCGCCTACTGCGGCCGACTTTCTGAGTACCGTAAACGGCATTTAAAATCTCGCCGGCAGGCAGATCCCAGCGACCTTTGATCGCTTGTTCTGCCATGTAGCGTATCGCTTTAATTTGAAGTGGCCCTTTGATGACCCATGGTTCTGGGTGGTTGTGCAGAGTTAATGTATTTGTCAGCTCGTTGAAGTTCACCGGGCATGAACTATCGAGTACGGCTGTTTCTGAACGAGTTGTTAGAAGTGCAATGATAGTTTGGTCGATGGCAGCTGTATCTGAGTTTGTGGGCAGCATGTCTAAAAGCCGGACGATATGAAAGCGTTTGGGTCTGCGCAACATGTCAGCAATGGGGCCTCCGCACGTCAGCAGTATACCAAGCTCAGGAATCGCAGGGCGTTCGAGGTAGTCATAGACCACCCCCAGATTTTGACAAAAACGTTTACACATCCAGACGTCGATATCGGCGCGGCCGATGCGGATTTTCCCCAGCTTCCATAATAGGTTTTCGATAACTGGTTTTTCAATACCGCCCCGAAAGGCCTGCGGTATATCGATAATATCCGCTATGGCGTGAAGAAGTCGATCGGTTTTTGGCTCATAAATGGCGAGATTTTCCTCGGCAATTCGTCGCCATTTGAACGTCTCTGGACATCGATATCCATAGCCACCCAGTTCATCATCGTATTCCACAACGACTTCAACGTCTTCGTCATAACAGGGCGCGATGCAATAATCCGCATAGCCAACTAAGGTAAACCAATTGGAGGATTGTTGGCCATTGATCGATGCGTAGCGGCGAAGCCTCCATGCTGGAATACCGCGGGTATATTGACCATCTCCGGACGAAACCTCTGAATTTGAGATTTCAAATAACTGTACCAACTCACGCAGCAATTGATTGGTCATCATCACTTATCTCCCTGACAAGATGCCATTTGATCAACAGACGGTCACAGAGCGCGCGATCTTGTTCACGCTTCGTTTTGATGTTGCATTGATTGTCACCCCGAAGGATGATCGTAATACTGCGTGGTCTGCCTCGCCCTTCCTTTCTGAGTTTAATGGTAATTTTGGCATAGTTGAGGTGGTGTTCAGTGAACCTGAACTCGCTGGCGTAGAGAGACTTTGCGATTGCGTGAATAGAATCTTTGTCACGCTGGCGCAGCTTGGTGAGCGAAGTGCCCCCGTCGCTGCCCTCAAAGCCAAGCTCAGTCACTTTCACTGAATGAATGGGCTCATCGGCAATGTCGAACACGAATGGCGCCGCGAGACATTGATAGCTGTATTGTTTGAGCGGGATTTTACTGCCGTCAAAGGGTGCTCCTAGTAGAGTATCGGCGACGATACCTGCCAACGCTTCTCGCTCAGAGCGTTCTTTGGAAAGCACGTCAAGGTGGCCACTCTCTGGCTCGTACGTTACATGGGTGGCAGCTGCTCGAATGATGTCATGGGCAATCAGTTCGCTTTCCTGCACGCAGTCGATACTCTCAGGCGACAGATTGTAATGAATACTGATTTGGTAGAGAACGGTGTCGTCGTGGGATTTGGCATCAGTACGAAGCCTGCAGAACAGTTGAATGGCGACGTCCTTTTCTGCGCACTCTAAATGCTTGGCAATATTGCGATGAAATTCCGCCAGTGCATCAGGGTCTTTGTGGATTTCAAGATTGGGTGGTGCGACAAAGCCGGAATAACAGGTTTGGCTTTGCCGATAGATATCGGCTTGCCGGGCATTGAGTGCGTCAACGAACAGTCGATGTGCATTTTCGTAGAACCACAATGATCGCAGACACGGGCTTGTGATTGCCGAGATAGTGGATTTGCTTTCATCGGTGAGGTGCTTAGTACATAAACTAGCCAGAGCATCCTGCCCGGCGGCATCGGACAGCAGCATAATGCCTTCTGCCGCTTGCTCGATATGCTGTCTTGCCTTGATGCTTAATGCCTCGAGGGCATCGCACAACTGCCTACGTTGTTGGGTAAGATTTTGCTTGCTATCAAGCTCGGGTAGCTCGATCTCAAAATGCCGAGTTAAAAAGTCTCGGCCGGTATCTGGTGGTATTTTTCTAATCAGTTTGCACAGATTCTCTGCATCAATCATGGTGAAATCCCTCTCTCAAAACAGTGGGGCACATAAAAACAAGCCACCCTGCGTAGAGAGTGACACGACAAAGTTGTGTTTGGTGCACCGAACAAATCTGATTTTAGTTCGATAAAATAGTTTGTCAACGGAGTACATAAGTGTTCTGTCTGGTGATATATTTTGGATAAGTCCGTAACGTACAGAAATAGGAGAAAATTGTGCCGTCACCCTTGGGCAAAAAAATTAATGCACTCAGAAAAGTCAAAAAATTGAGCCTCGACAAGCTCGCAGTTTTGACAGACTCGAGTAAGGCCTATCTTTGGGAGCTGGAAAACAAGGATGACCCAAACCCTTCTGCAGATAAAATGGCCAAGTTAGCCAGGGTATTAGAAGTGACCACAGAGTTTTTGCTAAACCCGGCGGAAACGACACCCGATCAAGACGTGAAGGACAAAGCGTTCTTTCGCAAGTACCAATCGTTGTCTGATGCAGATAAGGTCAAACTGCAAAAGATCATTGATGCTTTTGACTGACGCCATGACAGAACGCAAGCGTCCTGCCAAAACGGCCAATCAACTCTCTGTGATGTTGAATCAGGTGCTGGGGCCTGAGCGTTTCCCGGTGG
>Ga0209955_1000186_pt1 | contig 24560 bp, 23 predicted proteins | sample SalPonA_A_H2O_MG_FD_185716 | JGI IMG/M metagenome (GOLD analysis project Ga0209955, IMG submission 185716) | Water microbial communities from South San Francisco under conditions of wetland restoration - Salt Pond MetaG R2A_A_H2O_MG (SPAdes)... | ecosystem: Environmental > Aquatic > Non-marine... | reverse complement strand
GTGAGGCTGATATGGTTGTCGTTGCACTGGGCGCAAAACGCGGCCAGGCCTGGATTGAGTTCAACCGTGAACGCCTAAATGCTCCCATACTCACCCACCTAGGCGCAGTTGTTAATTTTGTAGCCGGGACTGTAGAACGGGCTCCAGTGTGGATGCAGAAGAGCGGTTTAGAATGGGCGTGGCGGATATGGGAGGAGCGCTCTCTCTTTAAGCGCTACGCTAAAGATGGACTTAAGTTTCTCTATCTATACTGGATTTGGATAGTCCCATACCGGAAATTATTGAATAAATTTTCTCATGCAGATAAACCTACCCCCTTTAATTTCAGAATAACGGTAAACCCCAAGCATCAAGAAATCCACCTATTAGGCTACGCAGTAAATTCACAGTATCAACATTTAAAGCCAGAATTATGCAAGCTGATCACTTCCGATAAACACCTAATAATCGACTTCGCAGAGCTAATATTTTTTGATAGCTCTTTCTGTGCCACTCTATTGCTCGTAGCCAAACATCGGAACCGAAATACAGCCCTTCGGCTCAGAAACCTCAATACCACACATGTTAGGATTCTTAGATTAAATGGTCTCGACTACCTTTTTAACGATATGTCACTCAGTAATACGATGCTCCCCTAGCAATGATTTAAAAACAAGCTAGTCAAAAAGCTGGCACAAGAAGTGCATAACGCTAGACGACAGAACTAAACTTGGAATCGATATGAGAACCGACCCCCCGCTTATCTCCGTAGTTGTACCGGTATTCAACGAGGCGGAAACACTTCCAAAATTCTTCGAAAGATTGCTTCCAATCTTAGACCAAATTAGTTGTCGGTATGAGATCGTCATGATAAACGATGGATCCACGGATTCGACCCTGACCGATCTAAAGAAGATTCGAGCTGTTAACAACTCCGTCAAGATTATCGATCTCTCAAGAAACTTTGGAAAGGAGTCGGCACTAACGGCTGGACTACATATGTGTAATGGCGATGCTGTAATTCCTATAGACGTCGATCTACAGGATCCGCCTGAAATCATACCAGATATGTTTGAGCATTGGCTGAGCGGATATGATGTCGTGTTGGCCAAGCGTTCCTCCAGAAATACTGACAGTTACTTTAAGCGACATTCTGCAGTGGCGTTTTACAAATTTTTTAATCGTTTGAGCGAAATAGAAATACCAGAAAACGCTGGTGACTATAGACTGATGGATCGTAAAGTGATCGAGGCATTGAAGCAGCTCCCAGAAAATACTCGATTTATGAAAGGAATTTTCGCATGGCTGGGCTTCAAACAAACTACTATTGAATTTGTTCGCGAAGCAAGAAGTGCAGGAAATGGAAAATGGGGTAGCTGGAAATTGTGGAATTTTGCTCTTGGAGGAGTATTTTCTTTCAGTATAGCACCTCTAAGGATATGGACTTATATTGGTTTCGCTCTCACGCTAGTTTCTTCGATTTACCTCATATATATCGTTTTAAAGACCATAATTTATGGTGACCCAGTTCAAGGCTACCCATCCCTAGCTGCAATTATCCTTTTTTTCAATGGCGTAATACTTTTCGGCATGGGACTTTTGGGTGAATACATCGGCCGCATTTTTATAGAAACAAAACGTAGGCCAGTTTACATAGCTCGCGAAACTATTGGATTTGATTATGAGAAATTTTAGTGGATTTTTCGGTAAAGATTCGCGATTAGTAGAGGTTTTTTCTTTTTTATCAATAGGCTCTATCGCAACCGTTGTACACGCATTTATCTATAGTCAAGTTTCTATAAATATAGGCATGGACGCGATACCTTCAAATTTAATAGCTTTCACCTTTGCTTTTTTTATTTCATTTACTGGGCACTATAATGTTACTTTTAGGACCTCAAAACAATTTCAGTCCAGAATTTTAACCAGTCCATCTATGATTAAATTCCTTATAGTCGCAATCACAGGCTTATTGATGAATACGTTTTTTGTTTGGTTGCTTGTTGAACAATTAAGTTTCGGTAAGATCTTTGCACTTATTCCAATGTTAACTATCGTACCTCCGTTAACTTATCTGCTCTCCAAGTATTGGGCCTTCAGTAGCAAGCAGGTTTAACATGTATATTTCAAAAAAACTCCAAAATTACCTTTCAATAATGGCTATTCTAAGCGCAGCTTTTGGTCTAGTTGCTGTTGGTCTATTCGGATTATCAAAGGGTTCTCAACAAGGTACCGATTTCTTTGTATTTTACAAAGCGGGAAGTTTGTTACTAGAGGGAGTGAGCCCTTGGATTGCAATGATGGGCGATGAAATGCCATTTGCATATCCTCCTCATGCCACTTCGGTATTCTTGGCTTACGCATATCTTCCAAAAAGCGTTGCGTTATTTTTACACAATATTCTAAATATTTTCTCTATGCTTGTTATCTTATGGTTTTCAAACAAACACTTCATACACGCGAAGTTTGGTAAGCCTTTAGACTTAGCACAAGGCGTAGGACTTTCAGTGATTTTAGGAAGTACATTTGCGTTCCATCTTGTATTTCTCGGGCAAATAACAATAATGATTTACCTTGCCCTACTATTGTCATGGCACGCTCTAAAACGCCACTATATTCAAGTATCAAGCATTTTGCTAGCATTCGCCACGTTCAAACCACAAGTTGCGCTCGTTTATATTATATGGCTAAGCTTAAATAAAGAATTCAAAGTAATTATATATGCTGGGGTTTATTCAATATTTTTGATGATCCCCTCGATCTACATCGTGGGATTAATTGACTCATTTAAGGACTGGCTCCTATCAATAGAAAACTATACTACCCGAGACGCAAATACAAACAACTCACAGAATGTTTATGGTCTGTCGTCATTTCTTCGATCACTCGGAATAGAAACAGGCTATTATTTAATTATTATACCCACATTATTGATGGGATTTCTGTATGTATTCAGAGAGAGATTGCCAGAACTATTGATATTCCACACTCTTATGTTTGTAAATGTCATGTTTGTATACGCACACGATGTAGATATGATACTTTTGGCCGTCCTATGGGGTTTCTTTTTCGTCAATTCAATTAGACAAAATAGATTATTCTTAACACTTATTGGCTTCGTATTTTTACTTATGCTTTCATTTCCCCAAAGAATTATACGACCTTTAGACATAGAGTATCTAATTCACTATCGGGAAATCGTAACTCTTGCTTTTTTCATGATGACTTACATATTTTGGGGTCAAATTCTGATGAATAAAGATGCCCACGCTGACCTCTCCTCGAAAAACTAGACCATGACCTTGATGAGATTTCCATTTAAAGAGGGGCTCCCAGTTTTAGCCCGCATTTTGCATGAAGATATAAACAAGAACGGCTGAAAACGTTATGGTTAGTGGTGTCAAAGCCCTAATCACAACATCCCAGCCGTGAGCAAAATGCTACCACAGTCATTCCAGTTTTCACCCCTTTCTCGTCGTTCCGTCGAGGCTCAGTTTTCAGGTGGCCATATCTCTGGTCACTCAGGTCTCCTTTTGCTGCGAGAGGTTGATCGCCAGTTGGGCTTGAGTAAGCGTCTCGCTCGTCTGCTAAACGATCATCGACAGGCTGGTAAGGTTCAGCATGAAGTGCAGACGATGTTACAACAGCGTTTGTTTGGGCTGGCGGCTGTGTAATCCCCCCATTTTTAACGGGAGGTTCTCGTAGAGCTTAGGCTGCTTTCAACAGCCATCTTGGTGGTACGCCGCCAATAGCGGTATTTGGTCTTTCATTGTTGTACTTCCAAAGCCACTGTGTGGCAAGTAACTGGGCATGTTCAACAGACTCAAATTGATGCAGATCTAGCCATTCATGTCTCGCTGTTCGATTGAAGCGCTCAATGTATGCATTCTGAGTTGGCTTACCAAGCTGGATATACAGCATCGTTATCTGGTTCTCTTTAGCCCAGTAAATCAGAGGGCCAGAAAGTAGTTCCGGACCGTAGTACCAGCGGAACGACCATTAACCGGGGTCATTTTCTCTGTCTCTCACGCTATTCGAACCACTGGAAATGTCAGTCATTTCGCGGTTCATTTGTTATCGCCAAACAACAGATGAGGACCGGAAATGACTGAACACACTCAGACTAGCAAAGATCATGTATTGGTTGCGCTGGATATTGCTAAAAATCCCATGATGCATTAGTCCAGTTACCGAACGGCAAGCGCTATCAAGTCAAGGTGCCGAATTCTCATTTCGGGTATCAGCAACTGCTTGAACGGATCAGAACGCATTCGGATCAAGCGATTAAAGTCGGTTTCGAGCCAACGGCGGACTATCATCGCAATATCGCATACTGGCTTTCAGAAGCAGGATGTCACTGCTTTCTTATCTCCTCGTTGTCATGTGCGCGTGCCCGGGAAATGTTGTTCCAGACCTGGGATAAAAATGACCGGAAAGATAGTCGAGTCATCCTGTATTTGATGGAACAGGGGTTGATGGAACCGTTTTACGATCCCTTTCGCGCAGGAACCTTTGATATTCAGGAACTTTCAAACACCTATCATCAAATATCAATGGCACGAACGCGTGCGATGCACAGCCTGATGAATCATTACCTCAGCTTGTATTTCCCTGAGATGGAGCGATTCTTCTGCACAACGCGGTCTGAGTGGTTTTGTCGGTTCCTGCTTAAGTTTCCCACTCCAAAGAGTATCACACGCTACAAAGAATCAACGTTCATCAAACGCGCGTGGGACGTGGTGGGACGCAAGGTGTCGAAAACGCGCCTGCTCACCGAAATATATGAGGCGGCTAAACAAAGTATCGGCATACCCGTTGCCCTAGATAGCCTGGCGATTGATACCTTCAAGCTCCAGATACAGCGTTTTTTATCAATTGACGCTACAACGCAATCAGTTAGAACAAACAGCTGACCTTTTCCTGAGCCAGCGAACGGATTACAAACGCCTTCGAACGCTACCGGGGATCGGACCGATTGTCGCGTTGATCATTCTTGCGGAGAGTGGCGACCTCAATCGCTTTGGTCACTATCGCCAGTATCTCAACTTCTGCGGCTTTAATCTTTCAGCACAGCAAAGTGGTCAGCGCAGCGGGATCTATCGACTGAGCAAGCGCGGTAACGCGCGCTTGCGCTATGCCTATTGGTTGGCAGCCACCAGTGCGATTCGTCAAAAAGAAAACTCCTTTAGAGATAAATTTACACGTTATATTCGCAAGGATCCGGAGAATCCTGACCTTAAACGCAAGGCGCGTGTTGCGGTCGCGACCAAACTTGCCCGCGTGGCGCACGCCTTGGTGATGACGGATTCTGACTATCGAGGATTTTACGAGTTTAGCCGCGGGACGTAGCTCAGCAGGGCCGTTAAGGCGCGCAAACAGCGCGACCCGTTAGATAATGCTCAACGCCCGCGGCTATCTACCAAAAATGCTGTGTTAAGCTCGTTTAGGCCGTGTTTCTCGGACCTCTGTACACTATGGTGAGCATCTCTTTTTAGCAGCGTGTGGTGAGTAATGAGAACTTGAATAGACAGATTCGAGAAGAACTTTTATGCTCAGAATTATGAAAACAACGGCGGTAGCTCGTTATCGCATCGTATAGCTGCTGGCTTACCCCGCCATTCAATAACTTGTTCTAGTGATCGAATTACACGAGCGCTTGGCATTGAGAGATCGACATCGATCGCAAGTCCCTCTCGGTTGTAATCATCCAGCACATTGAGGGTTCGGAGCTTTCGGCCATCCATCAACGTATCGCTCATGAAGTCTACTGACCAGACCTGGTTCGGCGCTGTCGGAACGCTGAGCGGATCAGGTCGATCACGATGTAAACGCAGACGCGGCTTTATACGAAGATTGAGCTCAAGCTCCCTATATATCCGGTAAACGCGCTTGTGGTTCCATGTGTAGCCCTTCACGTTACGCAGATAGAGATAGCAGAGTCCAAAGCCCCATCGCTTATTGGCCTCTGTTAACCTCAAGAGCCAGTCGGCGATTAACGCGTTCTCGGTCGACAACTTACTTTGATATCGATAACAGGTCTCCCTGATCCCCATACACCGACAAGCGATCCTTATAGAGACACAATGCTTCTCTACCGCGGCCTTGGCCATCTCTCGCCGTTGAGATGGTTTTACAGCTTTCCCTCAAGGGCTTCCTTGCGGATCTCAGCGATGATGCGTTCCTCAGCGTACATTTTCTTCATACGCGCGTTCTCCGCTTCAAGCTCCTTGAGGCGCTTCATCATCGATGCATCCATACCGCCGTATTTAGCACGCCACTGGTAGATAGCGGCAGTGCTGACATTGTGCTCACAGGCAAGTTCCGGGATTGATACGCCGGCTTCATGCTGCTTCAAAATTGCCATGATCTGGCTTTCGGTAAAACGTGACTTCTTCATAGATCGCTCCTGATTCTCTGATCATAAAACGCTCTACTTAAAACCCCAATTATTTTTCCGGGGGATCACAATATCACCTGGGTAAAACACCCGAGCGCCCCCCGGCTCAAATCAATGGGGGTTTGGGGAGTTGCGTCCAAAACTCAAAAACCACCCTGATTTACTGAGAAATTTAGCTGCCAAACTTATACGGAGAGTGCGGCGCCAGAGAAATTATCCAAAATTGGCTTCATGAAAAATGACGGCTAGGAGACCAGCAAATTACAACTTCCAGACTTAGCATCAGCGACTACTCTCTTGGATATCAATTGCAGAGTCCAACCCGAGTGGTCTGCGAGAGACTAAAAGAACCTCCAGAACACTTGCAATAATCATCAAAACATAAACCGCTACCGATAGCTCCCAGATGAAATCGCCAGAAAACGGTTCCTCCTTTCGGGCCCATTGCCAAACAAGAACACATGCTAGCGTAGCTATCGCAGGCCAAGGCGCGTAGCAAAGATTACGAAAGAAGCGGTAAAGCCTGTACCCGACCAGCCCAAGCCGTGGTTGCAGCATGGACAGAAACACGTATGAAATCACTGTATGACCAGTACCAAAGCCGAGTAAAAGCATCCCTAAGGTATCGAGACGATATAACTCGTAATAGTGCTTACCGATAAGGCTCTCGACTGTTACAAAAACACCAAGCAAAAGAGCACCGCGGACTAATAACTCTAATAAAAACATTACAAGTAACGGTTGCTTGCTCATCTCTCCCCTGGATCGCCTCTCTGTTTGATACATAGTCGCCGCGCGGGGAGGACCTACCATAGTCAGGTAACCACATATGAACAGCAATTTGTAACAACTTTTCAAACTCACTCCCTCCAAAATAACCAGCCTCTATTTCTGGCACACCGATTGCATAGTTTACAAACACGCTCCATCACTGAGCAAGCAGGTTTCGTACCAAATAATACGGCAGTAGTGAAAACATGAAGCAACTTTTATTGATAACCATTGAGTTGCCCTTTCCCGCAAATAGCGGTGGGCGAATAAAAAGCTGGAATATGATCAAGGCACTCTCTGAGCACTACGAAGTTTCAGTCGTTTCACCACTCAAATACGGTTCAGACTTGGTAGACAATTTCAAAAAATCGATTTCAATCGAAAAACTCTACTCTTCCGAGGTAGTGAAAGAGCGATCCGCGAGAAACTTGCTTACAAGCTATTTGCAACAAGTACCACTGAATGTATACCGTTCACAATCCGATGTATTACGCAGAACAGTTGCGGATATCGCAGATCAGTTCGATATCATTCTGCTTGATCACTACGAAGCATTCCAATATCTGCCAAAGGACTACAAAGGGAAGGTAATCCTCCACACACACAACGCCACTTACCTTATGTGGGAACGTTATGCCATACAAGGAGACAGCCTAGCCATGCGCTTAGCTGCGCGGCTTGAGGCATTTCGAGTAAAACGGTACGAGAGACGTGCCTGCAATAGTGCTGATCTCATATTCGCGGCGCCGAATGATATCGACAACCTGTGCAAACTGGGCTGCTCACGCGAAAAGTTTAAAGAAACATATCACCTCGGTGACGACTCACAGTTGTTGTTGAAGGAGCTGTCCTTTGACTCCACCGAAGAACAGCTATTCTATGTTGGCACTTTAAGCTGGGAAGCCAACGTTGACGGTTTACTCTGGTTCTTTGAAGAGATCTGGCCACAACTGAAGCAAAAACGCCCATCTCTAAAATTTCTTATAGCCGGTAGCAAACCTGATCAAAGGCTAATAGAGGCAGCAAAGACTCTCAAAGATATTGAATTGCTCGGCTATGTCGAAGATCTCGAGCCCTATTTCAAATCGTCGAGATTATTCATCGCGCCACTGCGCTTCGGGGCTGGTATTAAGGTCAAAGTCCTAAACACCATGTGCCGAGGCCTTCCAATAGTGACAACTAGTGTTGGAGCTGAGGGGCTCGCTGTTAAGAATTTTGAGCACATGGCTATTGCTGACAACGCAGAGGACACTTGTACAGCTATTGAGCAACTACTTGATGACCCTGCTGCATGGCAACTAATTAGAGACGAATCTCGAAACATCATTAGGGCGAAATATACGTGGAAACGTGTATTGGGAGACATGATCAGCGAGCTTCATATACTCATTAACAAATCACAACGTCCGACAGTGGTTACTGATGAACGCCGTTAGCCGCCTTATCGAAAACCGATTTTTGAAAAATGTATTGATTCTGATGTCAGGAACTGCCCTCGCAAACTTGATAACGCTACTGTTCACTCCTATCCTGACGCGCCTCTATGGACCAGAGGCTTACGGATATCTTAGTGTTTTTTCATCAATTGTTTACACGATAACCCCTGCGATTTCGTTAACCTTCCCTATAGCTATTGTTGTCGCTCGCAACTTATCCGAAGCTCTACAACTAGCTAAGCTAGCATTCGCTACTCTCCTCATTTTCTGCATTCTTATGGTGGCGGGGCTATTTTTCTATGAAGCAGAAATCCTAGCTCTCTTGAACATATCGAAGTTACGCGGCTATAGCATGCTGATACCACTAACGGTGTTAGTTACCGGAAGCTTTTATATATTGGAGCAATGGAACATCCGAAATAAAACATTCAAAACAATCGCCGTATCGCTAACATTGAGAACCAGCTTTATAGGCACTTCTCAGACCCTAGCTGGATTGATCAATCCAAAAGCTATAGTGCTTATAGCCCTATACACAGCGGGTATCGCTGGACAAACAATATATCTTTTCCTGAAATCGAAGAGAGATCTAATATCAACAAGGTGTGCAGAGTCATATACAGCGTTGATTCGAAAATACCGAGATTATCCTCTCTACCGCGCCCCCCAAACAGTTTTGAATTCAGTCGCTTTTAGCGCACCAATAATTATCATTTCTGCCTCCTTTGGTACGGCGGAGGCTGGGAAATATGCCCTAGCCTTTAACATGTTGTTGGTGCCTGTAACTCTACTCGGAAAGAGTTTCGGAGACGTTTTTTTTGCTGAAATCTCAGAAAAATTTCAGGTTGGCGAGGACCTAGTTCCAGTTCTCAAGCGTGCACATCGTAATCTACTGCTACTCGGCTTGTTTCCCTTTGGCATTATCGCAATCGCAGGCCCCTCAATTTTTACGCTGGTCTTTGGCGCTGAATGGACAGTCTCAGGAACATACGCCCAATGGATCGCACCCTGGCTACTTAGTGTGTTAGTTAGCAGGCCCTCGATAGCTTGCTTTCCGGTACTTGCGATGCAGCGTTTTTTGCTCGTTCACGAGGCAGTACTGCTGATTTTGAAGTTCACAGCTCTTTATATAGGAATAAGCCAGAATGACCCGCTTTTAGCAGTAATATCTTTGGCAGTGGTCAATATATGTGGTTATGGGGTCGTAATTCTCCTCGTTTTAAACCGTGCGGCAAAAGCAGGACCTACATCAAGCAAAACAACTACAACGCAATTGAATTGAGTTGAATCCTAAAATTTAGTTAGAAGTCTAGGAGTGGACGAATGAAAAATATTCTTGTTACTGGGGCAGCCGGGTTCATCGGATACCATTTATCGAAAGCATTAATTCAAGCCGGAAATCACGTTATTGGGTTGGATAACATGAACGACTACTATAGTATTGAACTGAAGGAGAGCCGACTCGAAAAACTCCACGAGGTTACTACAGCTGAAAAAGGCAGAAAGTTTACCTTTTACAGACAGGATCTAAATGATCGCGTTCAATTACAGTCATTATTCGACACTTTCCAGTTTGACATAGTCGTCAACCTAGCAGCACAGGCTGGGGTACGATATTCAATCGAAAATCCATCTGTTTATATTGATTCAAATATTATTGGGTTTTTCAACATTTTAGAATGTTGTCGATCTGCAAAAACTAAACATCTAGTCTATGCAAGCTCGAGCTCGGTTTACGGAATGAATACCAAGCAACCATTCAGTACCAATGACATGGTAGACAATCCCGTCAGCCTTTATGCAGCTACTAAGAAATCTAATGAACTGATGGCACACACATACAGTCACCTGTATGGAATTCCCTCAACTGGCTTGCGTTTCTTTACGGTCTACGGGCCAATGGGTCGACCAGATATGGCCTATTACAAGTTCACTAAATCAATTATTGAAGGTAAACCTATCGATGTTTACAACAATGGTGAAATGCAGCGAGATTTTACCTTCATCGATGATATTGTAGAGGGCATAAAGCGCGTTATGGACCACCCGCCGCAGCCAACTTCGACCCTGGGGTCAAATGCAATTGCACCCTACAAGATCTATAACATTGGCAACAATAATCCTGTAACCCTTCGCCGATTCATAACAGCTATTGAGACTGCAACAGGTTTGAAGGCTATTGAAAACTTACTACCGATGCAAGCGGGGGATGTACCGTTAACTTACGCCGATATTGATGAGTTATATAGGGATGTCGGATACCGACCTGAGACAAGCATTGAAGAAGGCATAAGGCAATTTGTCGCATGGTACCTCGATAACCAAGTACTGCCAAAGAGCGCTGCTTAGAAGCCAAGGGATAAATTATGAATCGTATTGTGCTTGTAGCACCTCGAATTCCATACGGTGGTGCTGAACGCCAGATGGTCGAATTAAAGAACGCATACAAAGAAGAAATTAAGTTGGTCGATCTATCGCAGAACATCTCCTTAGATGAGAACGGATCCCAAAAATCCATGAACATCATCGGTCCTGGTTTACGGAACAAACTCCATCGAATGAGATGCATGAACACTCTCTACAGGGAGTATTCAACCGCGACCGATACAGTTTTTATTTTCTACAATTCCGTGTTCCTGTGGCTAGCATATTTCCTTCGCAAAAAAGGGCATAAAGTTTACATCTCCTTGAGAGAGTACAACTCTGACTTCCTTGGGGCTAAATATCAATTTGTTCTCAGAACACTCAATGGTGTTTTCACCAATACACCGCGACTCTACAACGACATGCAACAACTGGGCATCAACATAAAGCTCACACTCAACACGATTAGTAGTGCCAGTACAACCCCTAATCGAGCTGTTCTAACGAGGGATAATACAAAGCTACTTATCGTCAGTAATTTAGAGCCTCACAAACAAGTTCTAGAGGTTCTGGCTGCGTTGAAGAATGAAAAATATGACATCTATATAGCTGGCGCAATGTCTAATATTGCCTATACCGAGAAGTGTCGAGCTATAGCTTCCGTCAGCAGCTGTAAGATTCACTTTCTTGGGTCGGTATCTAGAGACGACTTAATCCAACATTACACAACGTGCGCCTGCTTTATACACGCATCACTTGTAGAGGGCACTTCCAATGCGATTGTTGATGCTATCAACTTCGAAACACCTTTAATTGTCGGCAATACACCTGAAAATCGATATCTTGTGGACGACTTGCCCGACTTCATATGGGAAGACGGAAGGCTGGATCAGTTAGTTACGAGCACTATCAACCACGCTCGCGACAGAAGTTATATACACCAGCAGAAATTTCTAAGAGACCGAGTATCCCTAAAATTTGGGGCCGATAATCTCAGAAGAATCCGTGAGACAGTGCTGAATATTAGCTAAATGAAACTTTTACATCATATGGAGAAATCAATGTGACTGTTTGGCAGCTTATAAAAGCAGACTCAGAGCGCTATCTAGAAAGATAGGTAACTAGACTCTCTTCAATCAAGAACTTCCTACTTTACCCCCCAATTAGGGCGGTTATATTGATACGGTTTTCAATAGCGACAAACGGCTTTCTGTCTTGGTTTTTCAGAAGCTTACTGATGTCATTCCACTCTATAGACATATCTAAAACTGTGAAAATTGATAAAGGATTAGTACTGCCTCACCCCATAGGCATAACTTTTGGCTGTTATGTTGTCGCCGCAAAAAACTGTACGATCTATCAAAACGTCACGCTTGGGGCTAAAAACAACAAGTACCCCACAATGTGTGACGGAGTAACGATTTATCCAAACTCTGTCATAGTTGGTGACATAACACTCGGGCGGAATGCAACGTTGGGGGCCCTGTCATTTTTAGATCGAGACCTTGATGACGATGAGGTATTCTACACTCGTTAATTATTGTAATTCCCACACTACATTGAGAGAAACGGTACAGTAGTTTTCAGTACCCAGAGCATCCTGGTGTCACAGGTTGGTGAGTGCTTGCCTCAATTCTCGAATCCAAATTTGGTAGCCAGCGTGACTCAAATGTATTCCATCACCAACGTGAAAGTCTGATTTTAGGTTATTGGCCGAGTCAATGAGTAAACTCCCTATGTCCGTAAAAGCGACATTGCCATATTTTAAGGTCAAGTCACGAACTAACTGATTTACTCGTAAGATTCGTTTGTTCTCAATGTTTTTTTCGTTGGACCCCTTCATCCACTGGAAGTATCGCACTCACGACTACTGAGGTCTCTTTGGGTATTGAATTCAGTATTTTTTCGTAGTTGGTGATAATCTCCCCATCGTTTCTCCTGCTGAGGTCATTAACACCTACAGCAAGCACTACCGCATTTGCTCTGGCTGTAGACTCATATTTTCTAATCCGGTTTAACACTCCAAGAGTGGTATCGCTGCTGATACCGTAGTTAACTGATAGGGCTGCAATTGCTGAAGTTGCTAAGCCTTGTGTAATACTATCCCCTATGAATAATGTCGCGCCATCTGGAACGTTGCCATCCATGCGGAAGTGTAAGGTAGTAATCTCGTCATAGTAGGAGGACAATTCTGGAGTGGCAAAAACACCGAGTTTGTATCCTACTTTCTCAATAAAGTCAGAATTTATTAAAATAAGTACAATCAGGGTGTGGAGAATGAGGAGATAAACTACGCCTAATTTTCTTAAAATCGGCATCACTACTCCTTTTATCTAAAAATTTATCGTACTTGTTTTTCTTTTTTCCGGATGTTGCGAGTTAGGTTGTCAGTTTAATTATGTAGCTATATGCGTTCACCCATACATTTATCGGTCTTCCAAATACTACATTGCGTAAAATTATCAGGGCGAATTTATTCCGAATACTTAAGTCTATAAAGAGCTGTTAGCGCAATAACCGTTGATAAATGCGCAACACCATGGACCTGAACATAATGATATGAAAGCACAGAATTCAGTAGATCAGTCGCTAGTTTTATTATCGAGGCAACCAAGAAAATATTAATCGCGCCCGTCTTCTTGAAAATAAGCCAGTTTGTAGTCACGGCTCGAACGAGACCGTAGATAACAAAAAAAATGTAGAAAACGGCTCCCAAAATACCGAACTTGAAAGCGACTCCGACCAAGCCCAGATCTGAACTGTAGAAATGCTTTCCGAATAAATCACCTTCACTTTTAGTAAAGTTGCTTGACTGCCCAAGCCCGAACATCGGGTATTCCCTGATGACCTCAAAGGCTATCAGATAGGAGTTATACCTCACCCCCCCATCTGCGTTAGCGCTCATCTCAAAGTATTGATTAATCAATATCGGATACACGGGGAATAAAAAAGCTAGACCCAGAAACAGCAGTCCAAGCCTTGGTTTTCTAGCGAAACAAAAATGATAGATCAGGGTACCTAGAATGAGCATCGCTGTCGGTGCCCTGGCCTGCAGGATGATCCATGAGTAAATCGCCATCAAAAACGTTATGCGCCAGAAAATTGCTAACTTTTTATGCTCCTCTGCGATGGCTAAGTAGGCTGAAATGATAGTAGTCAAAAACAACGCTACGCTCGGTGGCTTAAGCCGGTATCCGCGAGCGTCGTTGGTGATCATTCCCTTGACTGCCGGATCTGATGAGTTGTTTGCAGCCTCCAAATCAATTCTGAAATAGTGAAAAATATACGATACTACTATCAATCCCAGAGTGATTATCACGATACGCTGTAGCTCATCCACGTCAAAACCTAGACGACCAAGAAAATATACCGCAGGTCCTATAAACACTATAAGGAATTCACGCGAGGCAGCGACGCTAGGCAGCATTGGTACCCCAAGCTGCACCGAAAATAAGTAGGCGGGAAAGATAACGGTGTAGCCTATGAAAAGTAGCGTACTGAAAAACCAAAAACCCCACTTTAGATTTTTTTCTTTGACATTCAATGAAGCAATTACAGCTGCTGCAAAGAACAGGACGAGCGAAAGCAATACACCAACCTCTTGCAACCTGTTTGCTAGAAAGTAATATCCTCCCTTAAATGCTGCATAAATAACTATACCAATCATGCCTGCAACGATTGCTCTAATAGATATGGTCATATCGTATATATCCTAGCGAATCTTAGCTGCCTTATGAGTCAACCCAATCTGTATCCGCACTCGAATATGACTCCGGTATTGTTTGCTGTTTGTATTGGTTGATAGCTGTACTCAATTTCTTGAACAGAACCCAGGCAATTACCAAGAAGATACTCCCGAAAGCCACACCGATAAAAGTGAATATCGTCCAATTCTTGCGGGCGGGGTAGGATTTAAACAACGGCGGTGTAGCGGGTGTCAGCACTTCTAAGGGATAACTATCCCTCGCAAATATCAATGCTTCAACTGATAGCTGCGCCTCAAGTAACCTGTAAATCGAGCGTTGAACTTCAAGATTCTTTACCGTTAGCAATCGCTCTTCAAGGTAGGATCGCCTAGCTTTTACATTTTCGACGGCTTTCGTTTTAATGTATTGGTTGAAGGCACTCGCAATCTCATTGACCAACGAAGCCGAGAGTTCAGGAGATAGAGTTGTCATGAACATTCGTAATAAACCTTTCTCGTCATCGTAGGAAAATTTCAGATATTGATCTTTGAAAATCTTCACTGCAACGCGATCATCTGGCTTGAACCCTTCCATCCAACTTTGAGTAGTCGCCTCCCACTTGTCCGCGAAAATTATAGGATAAAGGTTTTGCTGTTCGAGGAAAGATTTAAGAAACTCAAAAGAGCTCAGTTTCGAAAACTGTCGTTCTACTTCATTGACCGGAGCTGATGAGAAAATAAAATCGTATTCCAACAGGCCTACCGCATCGTCTCCACCATAGTTCCCGGGTTTAACTGCAGTTTCGTTGATATTAAACGTAGCAAGCACCTCTGCTGTATACTTATCGTCAACTAACTTTGATAATCCGAATACAGCCCCTGCTGCGAAGACCGATGCAATCAAAATACGGTACTTGGCTCCAAGAATAGCACTCAAATACTCGAGGAGATCAACTTCCTGATCGAGATGGATAGGCGGTAATGTTTGCTCTTCTTTCATTGAAATAAATCTCACTGAGTGAACAAGAAATCGACACTAGCTATTGAAACAGTAAGTTTATAAAACATATCCAACCACGATTGGGTAAATTCTCGTCCATTAATCCGATCAACACTCAGCGGTACCACAATCGTCGAACCTGGTGTGACATTCACATTAGATGGCGAACCCAACCAACCCCAGGTACTTGCTCTTGAGCGCACAGTCATAACCTCTCCATTCGCTTGAACAATGTAAGCGTGCTCACGTTGAGCTAACTCTTTAGTTCCTCCGCTTAGGTTGATGTAGTCAAGTGCCGCGCGATCGCTCTGAAATTTATGCGACGTTGGGAAGTAGACCTGGCCGGCTACTGATACCTCATCTAGATATTTTGGTACGACTATTCGATCGCCATCTTCAAGGACCAAATCCGCCGTCTCAGAGCACTTAACGACAGCACTCTCCATATCGATCACTAGTCGTCCAAGCGCTTTCGCTGGTTTGAGCTGTTTTATTACCTGGAATGTGTCGTTCGTACCTTGGCTGGAAGGCAACTTATCTGCTTTTTGGTAGCCTGGGGACATATGGACCTCTGCCAGAAGGTCATCCATCTGTTCCATCAACCGATCCAGTGCACGCTGCTCTCGTTGGCGAACGGATTCCCGAAAGAATGCTGTACCAAACAGGTAAGCATCTTCAGTAAAACCTCCTATACGAGTCATTAGCCCACAAAGCGTCTCTCGTTTGTCAACTCTGTAACGCCCTGGGTGAATAACCTCCCCTTCAACTGTTACGTATTTAGGGGAATCTATCCATTCCGGCTTGCGTCGCACGATTAGTTGATCGTAGGGCTGTAATATAGTTGTTCTATCATCAAGGTCTGTATTACTTTTCATCAGGCTAAGATCACGTAGATCGGTACGACTATATTCACCATCCAACAGGGACTGACGCGACAGGCTCGCGGCCGCCCCATAAGCCTCTTCTTTGAGCCCACCGCTGGCTACAATTAGATCTTCAACCCGCATTCCGGGCGTCAATGGGTATACCCCTTCTAAATTGACATCACCTTTAGCCTCCACGATGGGTGCCAATTGGCCGTAGGGGGTTTGCCTTCGAAGTTGAGCAATCTCATCTTTTAGGAGTTCGCTTCGATTGGACTTGTTATCGAATAGGTAAATGCGGTCATAGGGTTCGAGGCGAGGGTTATGATCACCTCTTCGGTTGTCCAGCGCCTTAGCCAGTTCTAGCCGAATTAGTTCCACTCGACCTGTAGTGAAATCGGTGCGAGCAAGTATCGAGTATTTCAGTTCAGTTCCCGAACGGAGACCGCCCGAATAATCGATCAAATCCAATAACCGATCACCAGTCTGATATGGGTATTCTCCTCCGTGCTTAAAATGACCTTTCAACGATACGATTGGTGCGCGGTCCTGACCTGTCTCTTGGTTTTTAAGTTTTCTCACGGTATCGGCCAACTGCGGAGCCCTAGCCGAGTGAGTATCGAAAATGTGAACTTGGTCTCTCGGTGACAGTTCAAGGTCACTCGCGGTTCCTCGTTTATTGAGAGCCGCTCCTAAATTGAAATATAGAACCTCACTCCTTTTGGATTCGCGATTCTCGCGTTCAATAAAACCCACATTGAACTCAGCGCCCAAACGCAGAAACTCTTTTGATGATATTAAGTCGCTAACTCGCATTCCTCGTTGCCATTGATAGGCTCCCGGCGTGAGGACATGACCACTTAAGAGAACAACTTCGTCCATCTTATCCAATACTGGAAGCACGCGAATCAGGTCACCGTTTTTCATAATGATGGATGCGCCTCGCGCTGACAGGTCAACTTGAATCAGAGTGTAACTGCCCTGGTCGGTTATCCGCTCAATTTGTGTCTTATTCTTCGCAGCCGTAGCAAGCAATCCCCCTGAAAGCTTGAGAACCTCCTCTACCGTCGCCTCATTTTTCAACTCGTAAATCGCGGGTCGCTGGACTTCACCAGCGATGCTAATGGTCTGTCCGACTGGTGGGACAAAGACTATATCCCCATGTCTAAGATAGATGTTACCGGTATCAATACCCTTGAGTAGTAATTCATACAGATCGAAGTCTGCAACGACTCGTCCGCCTCGCTTGACTTGGATATTCCTCAATGAGCCTGTGCGTTTGATACCCCCTGAACTAATAAGCGCATTTAGTAGAGATGAGAGGCCGCTAACCGTATAGGCTCCGGGCTGTGACACTTCCCCAACGATCATGACTTGAATGGTGTGCAGCTCGGCTAATGTAACAAGCGTCTTAACACCAATCCGAATTGAATTCACTGACTCGGTAATCAGTGTTTTTGCCTCTCCAAATGTCAAACCCGCAACTTGCAACGCGCCGACTTCTGGAACTAACAACTTACCCTCTCGACTTACTACTAGGGTGTACTGCACATCTGATGCGCTAAAGAGTTGCACGACAAAGGTGTCACCTGGTCCGATAATATAGTCAAGGGGAACCGGTATACTTTCAACCGGCGCAAACGTAGTAGTGAGGACCGAGAAAATATCGTACCCGAACTGATCTAGAGTGGGCTGTACCGTCTGCTGTTGAATCACTTCATCAAGAGTGACAGGTTCAAGAGCCTCAGCCACATTCATCTCGATCGTAGATGGCTCCTCCGAAACAGCAACGACCAGTTGCTTGCTAACACCAAGATCTCCAGCAGTTGCCAATGGTTGATCGTTACCATTTGGCGCAGCTTCGATAGCCAGCTTACGTTGCATCTCATCCTGCTCACGGACGCCCAAACGATCCTCTGCAAACGCTGAAGCTCCCGCCCCGAGCAGGCAAAATGCTAGACAAAAAGCAGATATTAAAGACTTCATTTGCCGTTAACTCCTTCTAACTCCTCAAAACGGTCACAGCCGTCATAACCCACAATTCTCCCTGGAGTTGTCGCTGGGCATCGGTCCAAATAATCGTATATTCCATCTCCGTCGCTATCAGCCGGATCGAGATAGAAGGCCCGCTCAACAAAATGTGCTGTATCTCTAGGCTGAGCAATTTTGTCACCAGCAATCGAAAACCCACAAGTTTCAGGGCCATCCAGTATGGTTCGAGACATTCGATTCCCTACACCAACCACATAAATGCAAACCCCCTCATCATTGCTACTAGTCCAGTCTTCAATTGTACCTTTAACAACAAAGCCCGATTTTGAATGCTGACTTTGTCTCAACCTCATAACAGATTCCACGACATCGTCAGATATCTGATCCCAACTAGTCACTAAAACGACGGCTGAGCGCGTCTTCATCCCGGAAATCTTTTCAGTTAATTTATCGACTGCTTTTGCCAAATCTCTCGTCCCAATAACTGCAAACCCTTCCAGTGTATTTGAGTGTGTGAGAACTTCATCCCTGCTCATTTGGACTGAGGCGCTTTCATTCGCGCGGTCATCGAACACGTAAAACTGCTCGCTAAAAATATTCATTGGCAGCGTTCGCAAGATTCGACGCGTAATCTCTTTAACATATTCGGAGAGAGGTATGCCCCGATACTGCGCTGACATTGCCTCCGTCTGATCCAATAGAACGAAGATATTCTCCACTCGCGGCTTAATATTCCTCTCATTCAATTTATTTTCCATTTGAACAGGCTCAAAAGTATGGACTGAGCGTTGATGTAACCCAGTGCGATACGGCAGCACTGTGCCATTATCGGGCTCAGAGGGTACTCTAATCAGCTGCTCCATAGATCCACAGCCACTTAACATAAGAATGGTTGATAGAACCAAATTCCGAAGCCTAATCATTCCAACTCCATGAACTAAAAAACTGTCGAGCATGCCCATATATATCTACACCGATTAAGTCGCTAAGGTGAACCGAGAAAAAATCAAAGCCCAAAAAACTCTTCGCAAGATAGAGAAATAAGAAAATAGCGCTCGCAGCCCCACTAGTTACTATTGCAACTGACAACAAATAGAAGATTCGTACCATTGCTTTTGGAAGCCGATTGACCCTCTGAAGCTCAAGCTTGACAACGAACTTGCGCTTATCTCTACCCCCAAGTACAACGAAGTAGTATGCACGAAAAAATAACGGAACACGCAAACGAAAATCCAATCCATGCTTGGAGCTACTCTGCTGCGCAGCTAATGCATCTCTTATAGCGCCAAGTTGTTCATCGCTAAGTGTCGATCGAACGCTATAGGGTATACGGCTAATCGTATACTCAGCAAAAACTTGACTCGCATTGTTCCTGTCTTTTATCACACCTGTACCCGTGAAACTTGTCTTTACAATTGAATAAGCAATAAACAAGCCAACTAAAGCAGTTATGGCACGCTATATGCTTCACACTCACTATCGAGAGAAGGAGAAAGATATGCAGTTTAATCAAGATATAGCCTTATTCACTTGCTCCTACGGACCTGATTTTTCACGTTGTAGACGCCTTTGCGCTAGCGTAGATAAGCATATTGCGAGTGAATATGAACACATAATTGTAGTACCGAGGCGAGATCTCAGTCGATTCAAAAGCCTCGCCTCTCCCAGCCGTCGAATTCTAAGTGCGGAAAGCCTTCTTCCATCCGTTTATCTACAACTTCCATTTACGGATAAATGGTGGATTGATTCTCGAGGCTGGCCTATTCGTGGTTGGATTATGCAACAAATTATTAAGTTGAGCTCATGCTTCGCTACTGACGCAACATTGATAATGCACGTGGACTCTGATATCCAATTCATAAAAGGTTTGAATCCAGAAAGACTAATCAAGAACACTAGGGGCCGTTTAAATCGACGACCAGGCGCAAAAGACTCAGGCGAGCATCTGAAATGGCACCATGTAGCGAGCAATCTACTCGGGTTAGAACATGAATACTCAGGGGCTGATTATATCGGGCCATTAACGACATGGAGGAACGATCATCTGCGCGATTTGTTGAAACATATAGAAGCTAAGAGCGGCACGAAATGGAACTTTGCCGTGGGACACAAACTTTGGTTCTCCGAATATATTTTGTATGGTCAGTTCATTGATCGAGTGCTGAAAGATAGGCATCTGCACTTCACAACTGAGGAATATGACTGCTACTGCGTCTGGACCGAGGAAGATATGGTCTCACTCAACAATGGAAAACGCGCCATCCAAGCCACTGATGTAGCAATTCTTATTCAGTCTAACCTGTCATTGAGCCATGAACTGGAGCAGAGCTTTTTGGATTCTTCGGCAACGAAGGCTAGCGGTGAGGCCGTCATTGTCTCGCAGTAAAACGTTTGGCGTAACATCCGCTGCAGGGAACTAAAATAGAAACTTTTAGCTGTCCTTGTTGAAGATGTCGCGCGTAAAGACTTTATCGCAAACATCCTCAAGCATTTCATCTCTACGGTTACAGATAATGATATCAGCATCAGCTTTGAAGGCATCCAGATCTCGGTAGACAATAGAGTTAAAAAACAGGTCATCCTCCAACACTGGCTCATATACTGTTACAACAATCCCTTTAGCCTTGAGGCGTTTCATTACTCCTTGGATCGCAGATGCTCGGAAATTATCCGAGCCCGACTTCATCACCAAACGATAAATCCCAACAATTTTTGGCTGATGTTGCAAAATTGCATCTGCAATGAAATCCTTTCGAGTGGTGTTCGACTGCACTATTGCACCAATTAGATTGCTCGGTACATCTGAGTAATTAGCCAGCAGCTGCTTAGTATCTTTAGGGAGGCAATAGCCTCCGTAACCAAAGCTTGGGTTATTGTAGTGCTTGCCAATCCTCGGATCCAAACCAACACCCTCAATAATCTGACGCGTATCTAACCCATGCGAAAGAGCATAGGTGTCTAGTTCGTTGAAGTACGCGACGCGCATTGCTAAGTACGTATTGGCAAACAGTTTTATCGCCTCAGCTTCAGTACTGCCGGTAAACAGGATGTCAATGTCCTCTTTGATCGCTCCTTGCTGAAGCAACGCAGCAAACTTTTCAGCCCTTCGGGAGCATTCCCCAACTACAATCCGTGAGGGATGAAGGTTATCGTGAAGTGCCCTCCCTTCACGTAGGAACTCCGGTGAAAAAACTATATTGCTGGACTGAAACCGGTCGGACAATTGCTTCGTGAACCCAACCGGAACCGTAGACTTGATGATAATCGCGGCACTTGGATTTATAGAGATGACAGCGGATATGACTGACTCAACGCTACGCGTATTGAAGTAATTAGTGACTGGGTCATAGTCGGTCGGCGTAGCAACGATCACGAACTCAGCGTCCGAATAAGCTTTAACCGGGTCCGAGGTTGCCGTGAGGCTTAGTTCTTTTGTGGCCAAATATGATTCGAGTTCCTTATCCTCAATAGGCGCCTTGCGTTGATTTACCAGCTCGACACGAATTACATCAAGATCAATAGCGACTACTTCATTGTGCTGAGCGAGCAGTACAGAGTTGGACATTCCTACATATCCAAGCCCGGCAACAGCAATTTTAGTTTTCTTTGAATTCATTTCGCATCTTATCCAATGTTGTGGTAAATGAGTGCTAGCGCGGTTTAGGAACGCCCGTAAAGGTCCTCAAAGCGAACAATATCATCCTCACCCAGATAAGCCCCCGATTGCACTTCAATGAGCTCCAGAGGAATCTTACCGGGGTTGTGTAAAGAGTGCACAGAACCCACAGGCAGATAGACAGACTCATTCTCAGTAACCAACATCTCCTCGTCATCACGACGCACAGTTGCGGTTCCCGATACGACGATCCAGTGCTCCGCCCGGTGGTGGTGCATCTGTACCGATAACTTGGCACCCGGCTTCACGGTAATACGTTTAACCTGATAGCGGTCACCATTATCGATCGAGTCATACTTGCCCCAAGGACGGTAAACATCTCGATGTAGCTGATATTCCGTGCGCCCCTCCGCCTTGAGTTTCTCAACGATTTTCTTCACGTCTTGAACTTGATTCTTATCGGCTACCAAAATCGCATCTTTGGTCTCAACGATTACAACATCTTTGAGGCCGACTGTAGCGACCAGCTTATTAGTTGAGTGGATAAGACAGTCTTTGGTGTTGTAGTTAATTACATCGCCGCGTACTGCGTTGCCGTCGTTATCCTTGTCAGTCACTTCCCACAACGATGACCAGGCTCCCACGTCACTCCATCCCGCATCTAGCGGCACAACCACTGCGCTGTCGGTTTTCTCCATAACGGCATAATCAACAGACTCTTCAGGACAGGCCTTGAAAGCCGCCTCTTCTATTCGCACGAAGTCCATATCTGGGGAAAGCGTCTCAAGAGATTTAGTACAGGCTTTTAAGATATCTGGTCGGTACTTACCTAACTCTTCAATGTAGCGGGAGGCTCGCATGAGAAACATGCCCGAGTTCCAGTAATAGTTGCCGGATTCGACGTACCCCTTAGCAGTCTCCAAATCTGGCTTTTCTACAAACTGATCAACGGCGAATCCGTCTGCGCAAACTTCACCACGCTTGATATAGCCGTATCCGGTTTCAGGGCCGGTTGCAACGATCCCAAAGGTTACTAACTTTCCACTCTCAGCAAGAGGCACAGCGGCTTTCACGGAAGCGTGAAACGCCGCCTCATCTGGTATGACGTGATCAGCTGCAAGCACTAGCAAGAGTGCATCGGACTCTGAGGTAAGAGACTGTAAAGCAGCTAGCGCGATCGCAGGAGCAGTGTTCCGCCCGACCGGCTCAAGCAGGATATCCGCCTCGATCTGCATCTGTCTGACTTGCTCTGCAGCTATAAAACGATGCTCTTCGTTACAGATAAGTAGCGATTTAACATCAGAAAGACCTTCCACTCGGCTTAGAGTAGCCTGAAGCATTGTCTTCTCATCCGCCAACGGCAGAAACTGTTTCGGGTAGAGTGAACGTGACAACGGCCAAAGACGCGAACCCGAACCACCTGCCATCACAACTGTTTTTATCACGCGACTATCTCCTAACTATCAACCGACCGCCCAGCGGCAAAATCTAGAGCGGTTATAAAATTTTCAGACTAGGCCCTGGCGGCTTGCTGACTCAAAAGAGACTCAAGCACGCTATCGACGTCTGGTGCCCAGTCAGACTCCTCTACACCAAAGGCATTGACCAGAGCGCTGGTATCCAACCTCGAGTATTTCGGTCTCACTACCGGCGTTGGGAACTCCGAACTCGGTATTGGAGCGACCTCGACTTCATGATCAACCAGCCCAAGCTCTATCGCTTGCGCGACAATATGCTCAGCAAACTCATGCCAGCTCACATAGGGCTTCTGGCAATAATGGTACGTACCCCAAGCCACCGAAGTACCGCTCTGGTATTGCGCAGCGATGGTCAACAGTGCTTGAGCAATACCGCGTGCACTAGACGGCCCGCCGAACTGATCTGCAACAACCGTCAAACGATCCCGAACTTTCGCGAGACGCACCATTGTCTTTACAAAATTATTGCCTTGCAGGCCAAAAACCCAACTCGTGCGCAGAATAATGTGACGTTCCAGTCGTTCACGCAGTGCGCGCTCTCCAGCTTCCTTACTCTTGGCGTATACAGCGATCGGATTGACTGGATCGGACTCTACGTAAGGTGAATCCTTGGTGCCATCAAAGACGTAATCCGTTGAGATGTGCAGCATTGGGATATCGCGCGCCGCACAGGCATCTGCTAGGAGTGCAGTGGCGGTCTCGTTGATTGCATAGGCAAGCTCAGGTTCGGACTCAGCCTTATCAACGGCGGTGTAAGCCGCGGCATTGATAAGCAGGTCCGGTTCGTACTTAGCAAAAACAGAAGCAATCGACTCGGCGCTGGTGATATCCAAATCCTGCCGACCTAGTGCAATAAGGTCCAGGCTCTGTTCCAAGCCTTGCTGTGCAAGCGCGCTGCCAACCTGCCCCTGACCACCAGCAACTAAAATCCGCATGTTTTATACCCCACCGTTGGCACGAATCTGTGCAAGCGTTGGGA
>Ga0209955_1000185_pt1 | contig 24675 bp, 23 predicted proteins | sample SalPonA_A_H2O_MG_FD_185716 | JGI IMG/M metagenome (GOLD analysis project Ga0209955, IMG submission 185716) | Water microbial communities from South San Francisco under conditions of wetland restoration - Salt Pond MetaG R2A_A_H2O_MG (SPAdes)... | ecosystem: Environmental > Aquatic > Non-marine... | reverse complement strand
CAGTGACAGCGATTACTATTTATTTGCCTTTGATGTATTTCCAAGCTCTCCCATCGATAACAATCAACGCTGCAGCGATGGTGAGGGCGCCAAATATCTGGTGGGCACTGAGGCTGTCGTTCATTACCAGCCATCCTAGAAGGGATGCTGAGACGGGGACGAGGAGTGTTACTAGCATCGCGTTGCTTGCACCAGCTTCGGTGATGAGCCTGAAGAAGATGACGTAGGCCCATGCCGTTGAGAATACGGCTAATGCAAGTACAGAGGCGATGGCTGAAAGGTTTGGCATTTGTGTCGGAAGTGGGGGGCCAACGAAGGGTAATAGAACTCCTAGAATCAGCGTTGATGAAATGAGCTGGGATCCGGCTGATTGCAGAGGCGGTGTGGAGGAGAGGTGTCGTTTGGCCCATAAGCCGGAGAATCCATAGCTAATGGCTGCACCCGTACTGAGCATTATACCTTTGGTGGCGGAATCAAAGACTAGATGGGTCGGGTCGACCAGTATGACCACCCCGCAGATACCGACCAGTGCACCGACAAGTTTATTGGCTATTAGCCGCTCGGCCCCTGCTGCTGCGAGTATTAGGAACGTAAACACCGGGGTTGTGCTGTTAACTATTGCGGCAAGACTCACGGATATCTCTGTTTGAGCATAGAAAATAAGTGTAAATGGGATTACGTTGTTCAGTGTCCCCATCACTAGATAAGGGCGCCAACCTGCAAGGTTTGTAGGTAGCCTTACACCCATTAAGCGCAGAACAACGATCATCACTGCGGCGGCGATAGCGACTCTTAAAAAGACCAGATGTAGGGGTGCTATTTGCTCAACGGCGATGCCGATAAAAAGGAATGATCCTCCCCAAAGAACTGAGAGGAGTGCGAGCAAGCCGAGATGTTGGCGCGTCATTTTTAGCTCTCTAACCAGAAGGTAACCGGTCCGTCATTGGTCAGGCTCACCTGCATGTTTGCGCCGAAGCGGCCTGTGGCTATCTTGAGCCCTGTCTGCTTTGCTTGCGCCACAAAGTAGTTATAGAGACGCTCTCCCTCTGTGGGAGTTGCGCCGCGTGAGAAGCCCGGGCGCATACCTTTCGCTGTATCCGCAACTAAGGTGAACTGAGATACGATTAGTAGCTCGCCTGCAGTATCTTTTAGGCTCAGGTTCATGCGCCCCTGATCATCAGCGAAGATTCGGTAGTTCTGAATTTTGTGCAGAAGTTTATCGGCTTTGACTTCGTTATCATCGCGCTCTACGCCCAGTAGCAGTAGTGTGCCGGCCCCGATCTCGCCGACGGTCTCTCCATCAACTTCTACTTTTGCGTCTGTGACTCGTTGAATTAGTCCCTTCATGCATCCTGCTCCAAGCCGGCGAACTCATCGGTTATCCTCACTAAGCAGTCGGTTATACCGGGCTCAAAAGCTGAGTGTCCGGCATCTCTGATGATGTTGAGTTGAGCATGTGGCATTGCTGTATGCAGTAGGTGGGCTTGCTCGATAGGGCAGACCATATCGTAGCGTCCGTGAACTATCCAGGTGGGTATAGAGGCAAGTGTGTCTGCCTTCTCTAGGAGTTCGTTCTTCTCGAGAAAAGCGTCGTTGATAAAATAGTGCGCTTCAATGCGGGCCATCGCCAATGCGACGTGTGGCTCTGCGAAGTGGTCTACTAGATGAGGGTTGGGGTGTAAGGTTGAGCAGCGACCCTCCCAGATGGACCAAGCTTTAGCTGCAGCCATGCGGGCAATTTCATTCTCGCTCGTGAGTGCTGTGTAGTAACTCTCAAGCATCTTTCCGCGGTTCTGTGGATCAATCGGTGCAATGTACTCCTGCCAGTAGTCAGGGAATATATGACTTGCCCCATCTTGATAGAACCAGTCGATGTCGCGTTTGCGGCAGAGAAATATGCCGCGCAGAATCATACCTAGGACACGGTTTGGATGTGCCTGTGCATATGCCAGGCTGAGCGTCGATCCCCAGCTACCGCCGAAAAGCAGCCACTTATCCACTGCATAGTGCTCGCGAATCAGTTCGATATCACTAATCAGGGCCTGTGTTGTATTGTTCTCCAAGGAGCCGTGCGGTGTTGAATGGCCGCAGCCGCGCTGGTCAAACAGTATGATGCGGTATCGCTCTGGGTCGAAAAAGCGGCGGTGGTCCGGTGAGCAACCGCCGCCGGGTCCACCATGAATGAAGAGAACTGGGACTCCTTCAGAATTTCCTGACTCCTCAGTGTAGAGTCGGTGACCATCGCCTACTTCGAGCCAGTCGGTACTATTGGGCTTCAGTTCTGCATATAAAGTTCTCATTCTACTGGTAGTCCTGCCTCTTTAAGTCGTTGTTTTCGAATCTCGATAAGTCGATCGATCTCCGCACACTCCTCTTCACTTGCGTCGGTCTTCAGACCTTCCACGATAGCGTAGTTGATGCGTGTCTTGTGAAGATCGAAGAAGTCGGTCAAGGCTCGCGCTACCTCGATACGCTTATCGGGATAGAGCGCGACGAAGCTCTGCATCAACTCGCCTGAGCGCTTCGGTAATTTTAAAACCATCTGCAGCGCTACCTCATTCGCGCGTAGATTGGTTGAATCAAACATTGTTTTGATCAACGCACGTGGGTTCTTCGGATCCTGCTTTAGCGCCTCTATCAGCAGTTTCAGGGCGGGCTCGGCGATCTCTGCAGCGACGTACTCCTCAAGTGGCGGCACGGAGGCAGGGTTGGTGGTTACTTGGTAGGGTTGTGCCGGCTCAAGTCGTTCGGTACGAATAAACAGCTTACGTATCAGCAGAAACGCCATCAGCAGTAGATGCAAAACGATGACATAGAAGTAGAGCCATATCTCGGTAAACGCTGTCATAAGCGCACCGGCGATGATTGGGCCCAATACGCCGCCTACGCCTAACAATATCTGCATGGTACTTGTGGCAGGTAGCGCCTCTTTGGTGTCGATGTGGTCGAAGACCTGGGTCACAGCAAGTGGAAAAATGGCGGCGCCGGCACCCCCAGATAGCAAGAAGAAGATCACCACTAGGCTGGTTGGTAGGTTTGAGTAGTAATCGAAAATAATCACCGCATTTGAGGCTATACCCACAAGCATGAGTCCTGAGCCGACAGTACGTTTGTCGAAACGGTCGGCAAACCAGCCGGTTGGATATTGGGTTAGCAACCCGCCGAGGAGGTAGGAGCCGAGAATGACGGAAAGAAGTACGCCGCTAAAGCCTCGCTCGTATGCGTATAGAGCGATCAGAGAGACACTGGCAGAGCCGATTGAGCCTGCGATGAGGCAGGAGAATGTTCCGGACGGAGAGTAGTGCCAGAGCTTTTTCAGCGGCATTGCGCGGGCACGACCCGGCAGTTCGGGCTGGGGCATGCGGCTCATTGCCATAATGATTAACGCAACTGCCAGTACCGCGCTCACCAAGCCGTAAAGGCGGATATCCCCCTGGCCGGTCTTCTCCATAAGAAATGGAGCTGAACCGAAGCCCAAAGCAAAGAAGATTTGGTAAACACTAAAGAGCTTGCCACGGTTACTGCTGTCGCTCATCACGTTGAGCCAGCTCTCAAGGGTTATAAAACTCGTGATAAAACAGAATCCTGCAACCACCCTGAGGGCCGAAATCAGTGCAAAGGAGTCGAGAAAACTGTGGGCTATGGATACGATGGAGAGGGTCGCCGCCATACTAGCAAATGCACGAATGTGGCCGACCCGGTTAACCACTTTGGAGCCGAAGAGCCCCGCGGCGATTGAGCCTGCTGCAAACATACCCATCGCAAAACCGACTTGAGATGAGTCGAGCCCCGCTTGCTTCATTTGCAGTGGAAGTATCAAGAAGAAGAGGTTGTGGCTCATCGCCATACCGATGATGGAGAAGAGAATAGGGCTGACGCGGTAGAAGATAGAGTTGGCCATGAGCAATCCTAACAGGCAAACCATTAGCAAGTATCGAGTCCGAGTCTACTCTTGCGACTAGATCTTTTCAGCATAAAAAACGGCGAGGAGCCTGTTAAGGCCGCTCGCCGCTCTGCTCTCTTGGAGAGTTACTTCTTCGCGCGTTTGCGCTCGTTCTCTTTGAGTAGCTTTTTACGGATACGAATGCTCTCTGGTGTTACTTCCACTAGTTCATCATCTTCGATGAAGTCCAGTGCCTGTTCCAGCGAGAAGCGAATCGGCGGTGTCAGCACGATGTTCTCATCGGTACCCGATGCACGAACGTTAGTCAGCTGCTTGCCTTTGGTCGGGTTCACAACGAGGTCGTTCGAACGGCTGTGAATACCTATGATCATGCCCTCGTAGACGTCGATGTTCGGGCCAATCATTAGGCGGCCGCGCTCTTGTAAGTTGAACAGTGCGAAGCCGAGCACTTTGCCCTGAACCATAGAGACCAGAACACCATTGTTGCGTGTTACAGACTCGCCCTCTTTCACGGGACCGTAGTGATCGAACACTGAGGTCATGATGCCGGTACCTGAGGTCATAGTAAGGAACTGACTACGGAAGCCGATAAGACCGCGCGATGGAGTCATGAAGGTCAGTCGTACACGGCCTTTACCGTCAACTTCCATGTTGGTCATATCCGCGCGACGCTTGCCAAGCTCTTCGATGATCGAGCCTTGGTGCTCCTCTTCGACGTCGATCATCACGACTTCGTAAGGTTCTTGAATTTGGCCATCCACCTCTTTCTGAATTACTTCAGGACGAGAGACACCCAGTTCAAAGCCTTCGCGGCGCATCGATTCGATCAGCACGGAGAGATGGAGTTCGCCTCGGCCTGATACACGGAACTTCTCTGGTGAATCGCCATCTTCAACACGCAGTGCGACGTTATGAATGAGCTCGCGCTCGAGACGCTCTTTGATGTTACGGCTAGTAACGAACTTGCCTTCCTGGCCTGCAAACGGAGAGTCATTCACCTGGAAGGTCATAGATACTGTAGGCTCATCAACAGAGAGCGCAGGCAGCGCCTCAACCAAGTCGGGATCGCACAGAGTATCAGAGATATTGAGTTCATCTAGGCCGGTAACACAGACGATATCGCCCGCCTGTGCGTTGTCGACATCAACACGCTCCAGCCCGTGATAACCCATGATCTTCAATATTCGACCAGTACGTACCTTCGCGTGACTGTCGATAACTTTAACTGGCGTGTTGGTCTTAACTTTGCCGCGAGTGATGCGACCAACACCGATAACTCCGAGGAACGAGTTGTAGTCCAGTGCAGAGACCTGCATCTGGAATGGGCCGTCTATATCAACACGCGGTGCTTCAACATGTTTGATGATCGCTTGGAAAAGAGCGTCCATGTCTTCGCCCATCGCTTCGTGGTCATCACCCGCGATGCCGTTGATAGCTGAGGCGTAAACCACTGGGAAGTCTAGCTGCTCATCAGTTGCGCCGAGGTTATCGAATAGGTCAAAGACCTGATCCATCACCCAGTCAGGACGAGCGCCAGGGCGATCGATTTTGTTGATAACGACGATCGGCTTAAGGCCACGAGCAAATGCTTTCTGAGTTACGAAGCGGGTCTGTGGCATTGGGCCATCAACTGCGTCAACCAGCAGTAGTACAGAATCCACCATCGACAGTACACGCTCTACCTCGCCACCGAAGTCGGCGTGCCCAGGGGTGTCTACGATGTTGATACGGTAATCATTCCACGTGATGGCGGTGTTCTTCGCCAAAATTGTAATGCCGCGCTCTCTCTCCTGGTCATTGGAGTCCATGACACGCTCGGCGCCTTCGTCGCGACGCCCAAGGGTGCCGGACTGCTGTAGCAGCTTATCTACGAGTGTGGTTTTGCCATGGTCGACGTGCGCGATAATGGCGATATTGCGTAAGTTTTCAATCACGAGGTTTTTCCTGCATATTAAGTGCGCGAAATTATACGCGCCTATGCCCTTCGGTGCGACCTAATTAGACGGTTAAATGGGGTATATGAATTCACGAAAATAGTGCAAAAAATTCTACTGCGAGTATGATATTGCACCAGATCTGAATGCTTTCGCATTGCTATGCACTAAGATAGTGCATCAACACGGGGTGTGTTCAATTTTGGTGCGGTATTTTGCCTTGTATAGGGGCAAATTATGCTTCAAGTGCTGATCTTAAAGCTGTTTTAATCGGCTGGCATGCTCTTTGCTAAATACTCAGCGCGTTTTTAAAACAGCTCGCCCGAGAAGGGCGTAACTAAGCTATTAAGTCTGGCAAAACCTGGAATGGAGAGAGCCAATGTCCAAGACTCTGGATCTGATTAAAGAAACTGGTGCTAAGTGGGTTGACCTACGCTTTACTGACTCACGCGGTAAAGAGCAGCACGTAACTATCCCTACCCATGAAGTGGGCGAGAACTTTTTCGAAGAAGGTAAAATGTTTGATGGTTCTTCCATCAACGGCTGGAAGGGTATTAACGACTCTGACATGATTCTTCTTCCAGACGACTCAGCGACTATCGTTGATCCGTTTTCTGAAGATGCAACAGTTATCGTTCGTTGTGACATCGTTGAGCCAGCTACTGGCCTTGGCTACGAGCGTGACCCACGTTCTGTTGCTAAGCGTGCTGAAGAGTACCTGAAGTCCACCGGCATCGCTGACAGCGCTATGTTCGGTCCTGAGCCAGAGTTCTTCGTATTCGACGAAGTGCACTTCCATTCTGACATGTCTGGCTGCGGTTACTCAGTATCTTCTGAAGAAGCTGCTTGGTCTTCAAACCATAAATTTGAAGGTGGTAACACGGGTCACCGTCCACGTGTGAAAGGCGGTTACTTCCCAGTACCACCAGTTGACTCCCTGCACGACATGCGTGCAGCTATGTGTGATGCCATGACTGCAATGGGTCTGCATGTAGAAGTACACCACCACGAAGTAGCAACTGCTGGTCAGTGTGAAATCGGTGTTGCTGGTAACACGCTGGTTAAGAAAGCTGACGAAGTTCAGGTTCTTAAGTACGCTATCCACAACGTTGCGCACGCTTACGGCAAAACTGCGACCTTTATGCCTAAGCCAATCGTTGGTGACAACGGTTCCGGTATGCACGTACACCAGTCTCTATCTAAAGATGGCAAGAACATCTTTGCAGGCGACGCTTACGCAGGCCTGAGCGAAGAAGCTCTGTACTACATCGGTGGTATCATCAAGCACGCTAAGGCACTGAACGCTCTGTGTAACCCAGGTACTAACTCGTACAAGCGTCTGGTACCAGGTTTCGAAGCTCCAGTAATGCTGGCGTACTCTGCGCGTAACCGTTCGGCTTCTATCCGTATCCCTTACGTGACTAGCCCTAAAGGTCGTCGTATCGAAACTCGTTTCCCTGACCCAATTGCCAACCCATACCTGTGTTTCGCAGCACTGATGATGGCGGGTCTGGACGGTATCCAGAACAAGATTCATCCTGGCGATGCTGCCGATAAAGACCTGTACGACCTGCCTGCTGAAGAAGCAGCTCAGATCCCACAGGTTTGTAGCTCACTGGAAGAGGCTCTGGATGCACTGGAAGCCGATCACGAGTTCCTGACTCGCGGTGGTGTATTCACCGAAGACATGCTGGGCGCGTACATCGAGCTCAAGCGTGAAGAGTGTCTGCGTGTAAGCACTACCACTCACCCAGTTGAGTACGATCTGTACTACTCAGTATAAGATCTCCTCACCTATAAAAAGCCCGGCATTTGCTGGGCTTTTTTGTATCTGTACTGTTTCTATGCTCTCTCTGTGCTGCTCCTTTATTTGGCTATGCACCAATAAGTTGCACTTAAAAATCTGCTAATCTTATAGTGCACCAAAATGGTGCTATTTACTTTACTTATCCTGCTGATAGTTTGCTGTAAAGCTCTTCGATTCACTAATTACAGGGGTTTTGGTGTGTTGGCAGATATATTGCAAACATTAAAGCAGCCTAAAATGGAACCCTCGCAGCGATGGAAAACACCTACCCGCAGTTGATTGAAAATCTGACAAGCGCCATTTTGGTGCTCGATCGCTCGCGTCAGGTTGTCTTTGCTAACCCCTCTGCGGAAGTGCTTTTTGAAGCTAGTCAGAAACGTCTGCAGGGGATCAGTGCTGAGATGTTTTTCTCCAAAGATCGAGAAGAACTCGAGCTACTTCATATTGTTGCGAAGACAGGTCATCGGTTTAGCAAGCGCGAGGCCAATATGCTCACGCTGACCGGGCAGCCAATTATTACCGATTACAGCGTCTCGCCTCTGGCAAACGGCTTTCTGCTGCTAGAAGCGAGTCCGCGAGATCGTGTGCTGCGAATAGAGCGGGAAGAGGAGCTGCTTACGAGGCACGCGTCGGCCAGCGGTTTGATACGTGGGTTAGCGCATGAAATTAAAAACCCGCTGGGTGGCATCCGCGGTGCTGCTCAGCTGCTAGAGCGTGAGTTACCAGAAGAGGAGCTCAAAGAGTTCACCCGTATCATTATCGATGAGGCTGACCGGCTTCGTAATCTTGTTGATCGAATGATGGGGCCTTACCGCAAGCCGAAAATTTCAGAAGTAAACATTCATGCCGTACTAGAGCATGTTCGGTCTTTGTTGGACGTTGAGGCGCAGGGTAGCGTGCAGCTAATCCGCGATTATGACCCCAGCCTGCCAGAGTTTGACGGTGATTATGAGCAGTTAATACAAGCGGTATTGAATATTGGTAGTAATGCCTATCAGGCACTCTCTATGGCACAAACCGAGAACCCCTGCATTACACTGCGTACGCGAGCTCTAAGGCGCATTACCCTGGGTACAGAGCAGCACCGTTTGGTCTGTTCGGTGGAGATAATCGATAATGGCCCGGGTATTCCTGCAGAACTTATAGATACCGTCTTTTTCCCGATGGTGACAGGCCGTGCTGAGGGCACTGGTCTGGGCCTCTCGATCGCACAGTCGATCGTTAATCAGCATGCAGGCCTTATTGAGTGCCGTTCGGTGCCGGGTCGGACCTGTTTTCAAATTTTAATACCGTTGGAGAGCTAGATGACACCCTCTGCTCGTGTTTGGATTGTTGATGATGATCGCTCGATACGCTGGGTATTGGATAAAGCGCTAAGTAGTGCGGGTATGAATACCACTGTGTTTGAAAGTGGCGAGGAGCTGTTGGGGCAGATCAAGCGAGAGCAGCCGGACGTGATTGTCAGCGACATTCGTATGCCCGGAATTGATGGTTTGGAGATGCTGTCTCAGCTGCAGGTTATCCATCCGCATATCCCCATCATCATCATGACTGCGCACTCTGATCTCGATAGTGCAGTGGCCTCCTATCAAGGTGGTGCCTTCGAATACCTGCCAAAGCCATTTGATGTGGATGAAGCGGTTGCCTTGGTGCAGCGTGCGGTAGAGCATGCCGAGGAGCAGCGTGCAGCCAGACCCGTTGAGAGTAGCGAAAGTGAGACGGAGATCATTGGTGAAGCTCCAGCGATGCAGGAGGTATTTCGAGCCATAGGGCGCCTCTCGCACTCCAATATTACTGTGCTTATTAATGGTGAGTCCGGTACGGGTAAAGAGCTCGTTGCACACGCTCTGCATAAGCACAGTCCGCGAAGAGATGAGTCGTTCATTCCGCTCAATATGGCGGCGATACCGCGTGATCTCATTGAGTCTGAGCTGTTTGGACACGAGAAGGGTGCGTTTACAGGGGCGCAAGCAGCGCGTCGTGGCCGTTTCGAGCAGGCCGACGGAGGTACACTGTTTCTTGACGAGATTGGTGATATGCCGGCAGAGACGCAAACTCGACTGCTACGAGTCTTAGCGGACGGTGAATTCTATCGCGTAGGTGGCCATACCCCCGTCAAGGTTGATGTTCGAATCATCGCTGCGACCCATCAAAATCTTGAGGATCTGGTGAAACAGGGCAAGTTTCGCGAGGATCTTTTCCACCGTCTTAATGTAATCCGCGTGCACATACCCTCACTGGCTCAACGGCGAGAAGATATCCCACGCCTGGTACGCCACTTCTTGGCGCGCTCCGCGCGAGAGTTGGATGTTGAGTCCAAGGTGCTTCGTCCTGAGGCGGAGTCCTTCCTCTGTCAGCTACCTTGGCCGGGTAATGTTCGCCAACTAGAGAACACCTGTCGCTGGCTTACGGTGATGGCTTCAGGTCGTGAAGTTTTAGTCTCTGACCTGCCGCCTGAGTTGCTAGAGACAAGTGGTGCTGTGCCGACGGTACAGGGTAGTTGGGAACAAGCGCTGCGTGCCTGGGCCGATCAACAGCTATTCTCCGGCAATAGTGGCATTCTCAAAGAGGCAGTTCCGCAGTTCGAGCAGGTGCTTATTGAGACAGCTCTCAAACATACTGGCGGTCGTCGTCGCGATGCGGCAGAGCTTCTGGGTTGGGGGCGCAACACCCTGACCCGTAAAATTAAAGAGTTGGGTATGGAGGCGCCTGAATCTGGTGCAGCAGAGGCGAGTTAACAGGGTATACTGCGCACTCTATTTTTAGTGAGTTGTAACCATGCTGGATGTCGTCCTCTACCAACCGGAGATACCGCCTAACACGGGTAATATTATTCGCCTGTGTGCCAATACAGGTTTTCGGCTGCATCTGATAGAGCCGCTCGGCTTTGAACTGGATGATAAGCGATTAAGGCGAGCGGGTCTGGATTATCACGAGTTCGCCGAACTCAAGGTATACCCAGATTTAGACACCTGTATCGCTGCGTGTAAGCCCAAGCGCGTGCTCTCGATGACGACTAAGACTGACCGCATCTACGCCGAGCACCAGTTTGAACTCGGAGATATGATTCTACTCGGACCTGAAACGCGCGGTTTGCCGCAAGAGGTGCTTGATACGACGCATCCTATCACTCTGCCGATGCTAAAGAACTCTCGTAGCCTAAATCTCTCGAACGCCTGTGCAATTGTTGTGTATGAAGCCTGGCGGCAGCTGGGATTTTCTGGGCGACGTTAGCCGACCAACTGGGGGAGTTTTACGCCAGACAACTTCAGGCTGATCTGGCTGATTAACAGCCAGGGATCGGAGGGGCGCTGGCCCTTGATGGCGGCATCTGCCTCTGCGGCCATGCGCAGCATTACCTCAAGTTCAGATAGTTTTATCCGGCGGCTGGCATTGCGCACGAGGGTCTTGCGTTTGCCCCATATGCGCTCGCGTTGTGCGAGTTGGTCGTAGTTTTTACCTTGAGAAATTCCCTCAATGACGCGGTAGATGCTGCGCAGTTCACGCGTCAGCGCCCAAAGAACCACCGGTGCTTCCATCCCCTCTTGTTTGAGGGCGTGCACTATATGCTGGCAGCGTGCTGGCTGGCTCTGCAGCGCAGCATCAGTTAGTGCAAAGATATCAAAGCGAGAACTGTCACTAACAGCTGCATCGACCTGGTCTAGTGTTAGTGTCTGATTGGGGTAGACAAGGGTGAGTTTTTGCAGCTCTTGCTGAGCCGCTAGCAGATTGCCCTCTACGCGATCTGCCAAGCTTTGCAGCGCCTCAGGCTCGAAGCTAAGGCCCATCTGCTTGCCGCGGTTGGCCAGCCAGCCTGGCAAATTCTCTACCTCGATTGGCCAGATCTCAACGATCAGCCCTTTGCTTTCGATCGCTTTGAACCAAGCGCTTTTTTTAGCGTTGGCATCAAAACGGTCAGCGAGGATCAGTAGAACTGTATCGGGGGCGGGGTTGTCGAGATAGCGCTGTAGCAGGTCGCTGGTTGCTTTGAGAATCTTCTGGGAGCCAAGTCGCAACTCTATGATTTTGCGCTCTGCAAACAGAGAAAGACTGTTGGCAGATTCAAAAACCTGGTCCCAGTTAAACTGAGCATCTACATGCATCAATTCACGTTCACTAAAATCCAGTTGACGCAGCTTAGCGCGAATGAGGTCGGCCGCTTCCCCATGCAGTAACGCCTCGTCCCCAGTCACCAGATAGACTGGCAGCTCGGAGCTGCTGCGCTCCAGTTGGGTCGCGAGTTGCTCCGGCTTCAGTTTCATCAGTTGTTGGGTACGTAGCTCAAATATTGACGCACGATTTGATCGGCAAGTGCTCGATTCAACTCGGTTCGGTAGCTGTTCTCGAGTGACTCCAGAGCAACGGAGTTAGCGTTCTCATCATAGGTGCGTGCCGCGCTAACCTCACGTTCAAGCACAGGGGCTTCGTTACCCATTTGATAAAGCGTGAAAATGACTTTGCCGCTAAGTTCGTATTCGAGCGCCTCGGCCCGAGCACTGAGTGTGAGCGCACGTTTATTGTACTGAGGTTGGCCCAGTTCAAGTCGGTATGGCGCGCTTTCATTGATTACAACACCAGAACCGCTGAGCTGGTTTATAAGCTCGCGGCCTAGTGCAGTTGGCTGAGCGCTGGTCTCAACCAGTACCAGCTGTTGTAGCGACTCAGGCACTTCGTAGAGCCCTTTGAGTTTGAAGCCACACGCGCTAAGCGCCAGGGTAAAAGTCAGTAGAACAGCTGCGCGCCGGTTTATCATCTTTAGCCCACCACCAGGTTAACCAGTTTGCCGGGTACAACGATCTCTTTGCGTACCGCTTTACCTTCCATGTGTTTCTGAACGTTAGCCTCTGCCAACGCCATTTGCACAATGATCGCTTTATCCGCATCGGCAGCAACATGGATGCGGCCACGAACTTTACCGTTCACCTGTACAACCATATCGATGCTGTCGCGCTCAAGCGCTTTTTCATCAACGGATGGCCAGTTGTCGGTCTGAGCGGATCCTGTAAGCTCTGTTAGCAAGACGTCCGCGATGTGTGGCACGATCGGAGAGAGCAGCTGTACTGCCGCCACCAGCGCCTCTTGAGTGACGGCGCGGCCCTGATCGGAATCATCTGTGGAGCGACTGATCGTGTTGGAGAGCTCCATTACTGCTGCGATTGCAGTATTGAATGTCTGACGACGCTCAATATCGTCACTCACCTTCTGAATCGTCTCGTGCGTTTTGCGGCGCAGTTCCTTGGCTGTGTCACTCAGCGCATTAATATCAAGCGCTACGACAGGGCCACGGGCTAGATGATCAGTTACCTGCTTCCAGAGGCGCTTGAGGAAGCGGTGCGCGCCCTCTACTCCAGAGTCAGACCACTCCAAAGACTGCTCTGGCGGTGCGGCAAACATCATAAACAGGCGCACAGTATCCGCACCGTATTTATCGATCATCACCTGTGGGTCGATACCGTTGTTCTTCGATTTCGACATTTTCGACATGCCGTCATGAACCAGCGCCTGTCCACTCTCTTTATGAGTGGCAGAGATTACGCGGCCTTTGTCGTCAGTTTCGATCTGAACATCAACGGGTGATACCCAAACTTTACCGCCCTGTTCGTCTTCATAGTAGTAGCTATCGGCCAGAACCATGCCCTGACAGAGTAGTCCCGCAAATGGCTCATCCGAGTTTACTAGCCCCTCATCACGCAGCAGCTTATGGTAGAAGCGTGAGTAGAGCAGGTGAAGAATAGCGTGCTCGATACCACCAATGTACTGATCGACTGGCAGCCAGTAGTTGGCAGCCTGTGGATCCAGCATTTTATTATCACTGAAGCGGCTAGCGTAGCGAGCAAAGTACCAGCTCGACTCCATGAAGGTGTCGAAGGTATCGGTTTCACGCTCTGCGTCTGCACCACACTTAGGGCAGCTAGTTTTGATGAAACTCTCCATCTTCTTAATGGGAGAGCCTACACCGTCAAAGGTGACCTCTTCAGGAAGCAGTACTGGTAGCTGCTCTTCTGGCACAGGCACTGCGCCACAGCTATCACAGTTCACTACAGGGATAGGTGCACCCCAGTAACGCTGGCGCGACACGCCCCAGTCGCGCAGGCGGAACTGAATTGTTACCTTGCCGCGGCCTTTGCTCTCAAGTTCAGTAGCGATCGCTTTGAACGCCAGATCAAATTCGAGGTCGTCAAAATCACCTGAATTGACCAGAACACCTTTTTCGGTGAACGCCTCTTTGCTCAGATCAATTTCGCTCTTGTCGTCTAAAGGTTTCACAACCTGCTTAATCGGCAAGTTGTACTTAACTGCAAACTCGTAGTCGCGTTGGTCATGCGCGGGGACAGACATGACTGCGCCTGAGCCGTAGTCCATTAGAACGAAGTTCGCCGTCCAGACAGGCACCTCTTCGCCGGTAAGTGGATGGATGGCGGTGATACCCAGAGGCATACCCTTCTTCTCCATCTGTGCCATCTCTGCTTCAGCTACTTTCTGATGACGGCACTCTTCAATAAACTCGGCGATCGCTGGATCTTTCTCAGCAGCAGCAAGCGCTAGAGGGTGTTGGCTGGCGACGGCAACATAGGTAACACCCATGAGCGTATCTGGGCGGGTAGTGTAGACCTCCAGCGGGCCGTAACCGGCGACATCGAAACTCAGCTCAACCCCTTTAGAGCGGCCTATCCAGTTGCGCTGCATTGTGCGCACCTGCTCTGGCCAGCGCAGCTGATCAAGGTCGTTTAGAAGCTGGTCGGCGTAGTCGGTAATTTTGAGGAACCACTGGGGGATCTTCTTACGCTCAACCAGAGCGCCTGAGCGCCATCCGCGACCGTCGATAACCTGCTCGTTCGCGAGAACTGTCTGGTCTACGGGGTCCCAGTTAACCTCAGCGTCTTTCTTATAAACAACGCCTTTTTCCATAAGGCGAGTGAAGAACCACTGCTCCCAACGGTAGTACTCTGGATGGCAAGTGGCCAATTCGCGTGACCAGTCGTAACCAAAGCCCATCTGTTTGAGCTGGTTACGCATGTAGTCTATGTTTGAATAGGTCCAGTTGGCTGGCGGTACGTTGTTCTTTAGTGCCGCGTTTTCCGCTGGCAGGCCAAAGGCATCCCAGCCCATAGGCTGTAGAACGTTTTTGCCCTGCATGCGTTGGTAGCGCGAAATCACGTCACCAATGGTGTAGTTACGAACATGGCCCATGTGTAGGCGACCGCTAGGGTAGGGGAACATAGACAGACAGTAGAATTTCTCCTTGTCTGTGTTCTCTTCGACTTTAAATGCGTCGGTCTCTTCCCATTTCTGTTGGATTTTCGATTCGATCGTTTGGGGCTGGTACTGTTCGTTCATCGGCCTGTTCAATACATAGAAAAACGGTGTCGGCAGCTGGATTTTTCAGTTGAAAACCGCGTAAGCCTGACACCGCTCAATGGTTAGTTTTAAAAACTTAGTCAATACTGTTAAGCATACAATAATTAAGGTTGAGCAAACAGTGTTCAACCCCCTACACAGGCTGATGAGAAGTGAAAATGGCTAAAGACTCAAACAAGGTGCCAAAAGCACCACAAAATGCGCCGAGAAATTACGATCGAATCCTAGATGCTTTGATTCAGCGGCTCGACGATTCGGGTGTGAAAACCTGGGAGTTCATCGAGCAACAGATCGAGGAGGCTGTGGCTGTCGAGCAGGCAGCAGAAGAGCTTACAGCGGATGAGGCGAGTCTCTTGGCGGCTTACTTGCGTCGTGACCTTCGCTCTTTAGGCCATACGCTGCATGAGGTCGGGGCAACCTTGGCGCAGTGGCTCAGATTTGATCTGGAGATTCTCGAGCGAGCAGTGAGCGACCGCCTGCTTGCAGTCGCTGATCGCAGTCGTATCGATTACGAGCTCCTGCGTGAGCAGCTCAGTCATGATGAATCTCAATATCTTGCTGGCGAGGTGACTGTTGCTGGCACCCTACGTTGTTCGGCTTGTGGTTCAGAGCAACAGCTACAGGAGAGTGCTGTTATTGCCGCCTGTGAGGAGTGTGGTGGCTTAGTGTTTGAGCGACCTGTGCCGACGCGAGTAGATTAAAGCGGTAACGAAGGTGACAAGCCAGAACAGCAGTGTTGGGTAAGAGCCGAAGCGCTGATAGAGGGTCTGTTCGTAACTCGGCCAGACCCGGGTGGTTAAAACTGCCGCTTCACCTTGCGAAAGTGTCTCCACAATTCGACCTTGCGGATCTACCACGGCTGTTAATCCGTTGTTTGTCGCGCGAATCAGCCAGCGGTGATTCTCCAGCGCTCGCATACGCGCAATCTGTAAATGTTGTGCAGGTGCATGCGAGCCAGTAAACCAGGTGTCATTAGAGAGTGTAATGATTAGCCCTGCATCCGCTGCAACACCGGCTCTAACCAATTCTGGATAAGCGATCTCATAGCAGATGGCAGCCGCCACCTGCTGATCGCCAACCTGTAAACTACCCTGTGGAGTCGTTGGCAACGAGAAACTCGACATCGGCAGGTTGAAGAACTCGATTGCACCGCGTAGCCAGTGCTCAAGCGGTATATATTCCCCGAACGGGACCAAGCGCTGCTTGTCGTAGATGCTAGGGAAACCGGTCAGGGTGCCAAGGCTATTAAGGTAAGTCCAGCGCTCCAAAGCTTCGTTCCATTCTCTACGTGGAAAGCCAGAAACTAAAATCTGCTTACGCTGCTCAAGTTCGTTGAGCCAGGGTGAGAGCGTATCGAAACTGTTGTTGATGAGTCGCGGTATTGCGGTTTCGGGCCAGATGACCCACTGCGCTGATTCGGCTTCGCGGCTTAGTTCACCAAGGCGTCTGATGTGCTCTTCGAAGTGGCTCTGCTGCCATTTAAGTGACTGAGAGATGTTAGGCTGGATCAGAGCAACATCGATTGCCCGCCCTTCGGTATTGATAGCTTTTTGGGGTAAGAGCGCACTTGCGGGAAGTATTAGCACGCCAAGAATAAGAGGTTTGGCACTACGATGCTGAATTGCGTAGGCGAGTAGCATGGCAACTATTAATACGGCTGAACTGACCAGCCATACACCGCCAAGGGGGGCTAGGTTTGCCAGGGGGGTGTCGATCCAACCATAGCCAAGGTAGAGCCAGGGGAAGCCGGTGAATAGCCAGCTTCGAAGCCACTCAAAACCGAGCCATAAGCCCGCAAATCCCAGTGGGCTGGGGTATCTGAAAAGACGTTTGTAGAGGTAGAACTGCAAGGCGAAAAGTAGACCTAACCCCAAGCAGAACGCGAGCGTCATAGAGACCGCAGGTATTACGCCCATGCCACCATGATAGTGAATACTTACATACACCCAGCTAACTCCAGCACCAAAGAAGCCGCTACCGAATATCCAGCCGGAGCGGAATCCAGAGCGACTCTTTTGCAGTAGTAGGTAGGCGCTTATCACCGCGACTAGGGAGAAGATTGGCCAGCTAAACGGGGCGAAGCTTAGTGTCGTTACGGCACCCGCAAGGAGCATCAAGACAGATTGTAGCGCTGCAGATGCTCGCGGCATGCTCAGTCCTTGTTGCGTCGAACCTGTATTAGCCGTATTCGGCGGTTATCTGAGGCTAGCACGGTGAAGTTAAAACCGTCGTAATCAACTGTCTCGCCTTTAACGGGCAAGTGGCCAAACTGCCGCGTGACAAGTCCACCGATGGTGTCGAACTCGTCATCGGGTAGGCCGACGTCAAAGTGCTCGTTGAAGTCTTCGATTGGGGTCAGCGCTTTAACAATAAAGCCGTCATCATCAAAGGGTTTGATGTTACCGTCGTCATCATCGGCGTCATGCTCATCTTCGATCTCACCGACAATCTGCTCGAGTACATCTTCGATTGTGACAAGGCCGGCAATACCGCCGTACTCATCAACAACGACGGCCATGTGGTGGCGGTTTATACGAAACTCGCGCAGTAGAACGTTGAGTCGCTTACTTTCGGGTATGAAGGTCGGCTTGCGCAGGTGTGAACTTAGATTGAAATCGTCAAGATTACCGTCAAGAGCAAAGGGGAGTAGGTCTTTGGCTAGCAGTATACCGGCTACCTCGTCCTGGTTTTCGCCAACCACGGGAAAGCGAGAGTGTGCACTAGAGATAATTGTGGGCATAAACTCGCGTGGGTGCTGGTCCATCTGCACCACCACCATCTGCGAGCGCGGGATCATAACATCTCGCACTTGCATGTCGGTTACCTGTATAGCGCCCTCAACGATCGAGAGTGCATCGGTATCCAATATGCCGGTGTCTCCGGCTTCATAAAGAACCTCTAAAAGGTCGTCGCGGGTTTTCGGCTCGTCCGAGAATGCTTGGGCAAGTTTGCCAAAGAATGTCTTAGATGAGCCGCTCGATCGGTCTTCGCTCATAAATCCTCAGCTATTCAGCATAGGGGTCTGGGATATCGAGGCGGGCAAGTAGTTCACGCTCTAGTGCCTCCATAATCTCAGCGTCTTGGTCATTTATATGATCGAACCCGAGCAGATGCAAGGTTCCATGAATGACCATGTGTGCCCAATGGTGGGCAAGTTGTTTATTCTGTTGCTCAGCTTCATGCGCAACAACCTCGGCACAGATTGCTAAATCGCCCAGAATATTCACGGGTAGACCGGGTGGTGCCTCGAAAGGGAAAGAGAGAACGTTGGTCGGTTTATCCTTGCCGCGGTAGTCAGCGTTGAGCTGCTGACTCTCTGTGGCATCAACGATGCGTATACAGAGTTCGGCGCCGGGTTTGCGATCGGCGGCGGCGAGGTTCGCCCAGCTCTCCAGCTGTTCATCGGTCGGTAGATCTGCGCTTTCGAAATCCCGAATTACATCAACAACGATGCCCATTACTTCTCCTGGCGCGCTTCGTAACGCTCATAAGCCATCACTATATGCTGCACGATCGGATGACGTACTACGTCTTTTGCGGTGAAGTGCGTAAAGCCGATGCCTTTGACTCCGTCCAGTACCTCAAGCGCATGTAGCAGACCAGAGCGTATACCTTTGGGTAGATCGACCTGTGTGGTGTCGCCGGTGATTACTGCAGTAGACCCAAAACCGATACGCGTCAGGAACATCTTCATCTGTTCGCGGGTGGTGTTTTGACTCTCATCGAGAATAACGTAGGCGTTGTTAAGTGTGCGACCGCGCATATAAGCGAGGGGGGCAATCTCAATCACATTTTTCTCAATTAGTTTGCCGACCTTCTCGAAGCCAAGCATGTCATAGAGAGCGTCATAGAGCGGGCGTAGGTAGGGGTCGACCTTTTGGCTCAGGTCGCCGGGTAGGAAGCCAAGCTTCTCACCCGCTTCAACCGCAGGGCGAACCAGCAGAATGCGGGCTACCTCCTCGCGCTCGAGTGCTTCTACCGCGCAGGCGACCGCAAGGTAGGTCTTACCGGTGCCCGCTGGGCCTATGCCAAAATTGATGTCGTGGTAGCGAATTGAACGCACGTATCCCTGTTGATTCTCGCCCCGAGGGCGAATAAGCATCTTGCGCGTGCGGATATTCACTTCGCTCTGTTCAGCTTTGGCGCCGACTTGGCTAATACCGGTCTGCTGAATCGCCAGATGGACCTCAGCCGGAGAGAGTGGCTGGCCGTTCACTGAATCCTGATAGAGTTTCTCCAACAGCTCGGTGACGGGACGCAGTTGCGCGAGGTCGCCTTCAAGCTGCAGCGTGAAACCGCGGTTGCTGATACGAACACCGGTGCGCTCTTCAACTAATTTAAGATGCTCGTCGAACTGGCCACAGAAATTGAGCAGCGCACTGCCATCTTCGGGTTGCAGACGAATTAGGTGGCTGCCTTGGTCTGTACTCATGCGTTATCCAGCTCCGATGACAAGAGTTCGCCGATAAGCGAGTTGGGCAGCGCTTCGATGATTTTGACATCTGCGAAGTGGCCTATCAGGTCTGGATTGTCACACCGGAAGTTGACGACGCGATTGTTCTCAGTGCGACCTGAGAGCTGTCCTGGGTCCTTTTTCGAGTAGCCGTTAACCAAAATACGCTGAGTGCTGCCTACCATGCGGCGGCTTATTTGCAATGCATTCTGTGTAATACGGCTCTGTAAGATGTGAAGTCGCTGCTTCTTGGTTTCGTCGCTCACATCGTCTGGCAAATCAGAGGCCGGTGTACCGGGGCGACGGCTGTAGATAAAACTGAAAGAGGTGTCGAAGCCGATATCCTCAATGAGTTTCATTGTTGCTGCAAAATCCGCTTCGCTCTCGCCTGGGAAGCCGATAATGAAGTCAGAAGAGAAACTGATATCGGGTCGTTTTGCTTTGATTCGACGCAGCTTGGACTTGTACTCCAGGCAGGTGTGCCCACGTTTCATCGCCATAAGGATGCGATCAGAACCGCTCTGTACCGGCAGATGCAGGTGGCTAACAAGCTCGGGCACCTCGTCGTAAACTTCAATCAAGCTGTCAGTGAACTCCACCGGGTGCGATGTTGTGAAACGGATTCTATCTATACCGTCTATCTGCGCTACGGAGCGAATGAGTTCCGCTAAGTCAGCAAAATCGCCGTCAGCAGTCTCACCACGATAGGCATTTACGTTCTGCCCAAGCAGGTTGACTTCGCGTACGCCCTGCTCGGCAAGCTCGATACACTCGGTGATAACGTCATCCAGCGGGCGACTAACCTCTTCACCGCGGGTGTAGGGTACAACACAGAAAGTGCAGTATTTACTGCACCCTTCCATAACGCTAACAAACGCCTCAGCACCCTCAACTTTAGGTGCTGGTAGGTGATCGAACTTCTCTATCTCAGGGAAGCTGACATCAACAATGCCGACCTTGCCTCCCTTGGTATCTTCGATCATCTCGGGAAGGCGGTGGAGTGTCTGTGGACCAAAAATCATGTCGACAAAGGGCGCTCGATCGCGGATCGCTTCACCCTCTTGGCTCGCCACACAGCCGCCAACGCCGATCATCAGACCGGGCTTCTGCTCTTTGAGAAGGCGCCACCGGCCGAGTTGGTGGAAAACTTTTTCCTGTGCTTTTTCACGAATTGAACAGGTGTTTAGCAGCAGTACATCCGCATCTTCGGGATTGTCAGTCAGCTCAAGTTGGTGACTATCGCCCAGGAGGTCAGCCATACGCGCGGAATCGTACTCATTCATCTGACATCCGTGTGTCTTGATAAAGAGTTTTTTAGTCATGTTTCACCTGTAGATTATTCGTCAAAAACCCAGCAAATCCGGGGCGCGAAATTATACCTGAGTGCTCTGGTAGTGACCAGAAATTGATCAGTGCTTGTTTTCAAGTTTGTTCAACCCCATCTAAGGTCTGGTTGTTGAATCGGAGCAGTATCTTATGGCAGAACCCAAGCACCTTTACCGTGTCACCTATGTAAACCGAGATAAGGTTTACGAACTCTATTGCGAAAAAGTCTACAGTGCCGATATGTGGGGTTTTGTTGTGCTGGAGGGGTTTGTTTTTGGATCTAAAACCGATGTGTTAATCGATCCCGCCGAAGAGAAGCTGAAGCAGCAGTTTGATGGGGTAGAGCGCTCATTCGTTCCGCTTCAAGCGATAATCCAGGTAGACCAGGTAGAGAAACGAGGCACGCCGCGTATTAGTGATGCGAAGGGCACCGTCACCGCGTTTCCCACTCTGATGGGCAAAGAGCCCTGAATAAGCCGCTAGTCGTTTGCTGCTAAACTCTCTTCGGTTAGCTGGCATATGGGTGAAGGTAACATCGCCAGATCGAGCTGTATCTGATCCAGTTTGTAGAATTCGACGCTGGAGTCTTCGTAGATAACCTCTGCGCCTTCTACTCTAAAGCAGTTGATATCTGTATTTGCCCACACTTTTTCCCAGCGATTGCTACCGGTGCGGCTGCCGTGTTGAAGTGGTCCTGCGATACGTAGCCAGGCGTTAGGACGGCCACTTTTCATTGAGGGGATGAGTTTACCCTGGTGGTCAAACGCGGTGGTTTTGAACATCACGTACTCAACGGCGCGCCCGGTGTGGTTGGTAAAGTCCACGCTTGCCGCGACGCTCTTTTTGTTACCAATTTCAGTTCCGAGTTCGTGAATGACGAGACGCTGCTCGGGGAGCTCGGGTTCGACCACAACAACCTGCTCCTTTGTGGCAACGCAGCCAGCGAGTAGGGTTGGGACAAGAACTGAGGCAAAGATTAACTGCACCGAGTGCTTTCGACTTTTCACGGTTACAACTCCTTATTAATCTTATATTCAGACCTTTATACCCCAAAAAAGTTCAAGCTGCCTAAAAAATAGCCAGCATTAGCCTCAAAAGTGTACGTCTAACCAGCTGCAGTTATTGAATATCCGGCAGTATTAGCGTCTTAGAAGGCCGATTGGGAATCTCTTTCGCTAGTCGTGGCATCAAATAGCCCGGGAGTTCGCTCTGCATCTGAGCTGCGAGCGTCTTCGCATCACTCTCTGCAATATCAAAGTGACTAGCGCCTTTCACCGGGTCAAACAGAAACAGATAATACGGCAGTATCCCGATGCGATAGAGCGACCTGCTCAGCTCGACCTGTATCGCTGCTTGGTCATTGACGTTGCGTAGAATCACTGCCTGATTGAGCAGTGTGACGCCAGCTTGGCGCATCTGTTGGCAGGCACGTTCCAGCTCGGTGCTGATCTCTCGCGAATGGTTTATGTGCAATACCAGTGCTGTTTGCAGCCGCGTTTTCCCTAGTATCTCCAGCAGCCTGTCAGTGATGCGCGAGGGTATGACCACCGGCAGACGTGTGTGGACTCTCAAGCGTTCGATATGGGGAATCGCTGCGAGGTCGTTAATGAGCTGCTCTAGCCGAGTATCGCTAGCGACTAAAGGATCGCCGCCAGAGAGGATCACCTCTTTGATATCGCTATTTGAGCGAATGTAAGTGAGTGCTTGCTCGCGTGCTGTGCCAGATATTTGGTTATCAGAATAAGGGAAATGCCGACGGAAACAGTAACGGCAGTTTATCGCGCAGGCGCCGCTGAGAATTAAGAGTACGCGGTCTTTGTACTTGTGAACCACCCCTGCGGTAGGGCGTGAAGCCGCTTCGTTGAGGGGGTCTTCAATAAATCCAGAGCGCTCTTCGAACTCTTGCTCTAGAGGAAGAACTTGAGCAAGTAACGGATCCTTCGGATCACCTTTACGCATTAATGCAACGAACTCGCGCGGTACGCGCAGGTCGAAGAGGGTTGATGCTCGCTCGGCAGCCGGTAGCAACTCTTTTGGCAAATCGAGTATGGCGAATAGCTCTTTGGGATCTGTGATCAGATTTTTGAGGCTCAACTGCCAATTTTGAGGTGGAAAGTTCAGTGCTTGCATTAAAATCACTAATCAACTGTTTGGACCAGATTCTGCTTTCAAGTAGAATGCGCGTCAAACTAAACCTAGGATGGATAGTCGAATGGGTAACGTATCAAGTGGTCAGTTTAAAACTGGCATGAAAGTGATGGTCGATGGCGACCCATGTAATATGGTCGAGGTCGAATTTGTAAAACCAGGCAAGGGTCAGGCGTTTACGCGTGTTCGTCTGCGCAACCTACTGACCGGTCGTATTTGGGAACGCACATATAAATCCAACGAATCTGCAGAGACCGCAGACGTTATGGACCGTGATATGGAGTACCTCTACAGCGACGGTGAGATGTGGCACTTCATGGAACCGCAGACATTCGAACAGTACGCTGCTGACCAGAATGCGATCTCCGACTCAGCCAAATGGCTGAAAGAGGGCGATAAAGTGATGATCACCCTCTGGAACGACAACCCCATTGCTGTGACCCCGCCAAACTTTGTTGAGCTTGAAGTGACCGAGACAGATCCTGGCCTCAAGGGCGATACTGCAAACGGCGGTTCTAAGCCAGCAACGCTGAGTACTGGTGCAGTAGTTAAAGTGCCGTTGTTCATCAACCAAGGTGAAGTACTGCGTATTGATACCCGTACCGGTGAATATGTAAGCCGCGCTTAATTCCACAGCGTAGCTGAAGGGGCCAGAGCTGACTAGTTCGTTGAACTAACTCAGCTCTGGCCTTTTTACGTTCGGATCGTTCCCGAATTTAATCTTATCTATGGTGTAAGCAATCAAAAAGGTCAGGAGCATTAATGTCCCGAGATTGGCAGCCCACGGCTGAAATTTTGACGCTAAGAGAGCGCGCAAAAGTGCTGGCGCAGGTAAGGCAGTTCTTTGCAGCGCGCGGAGTTATGGAGGTTGATACTCAGTGTATGTCGCACGCAGCGGTGAGTGACCCATTTATCGATACTCTAGAGGTTGCATATCACTCATATCCTGGCGCGGAAGCTGAAACGCTCTATCTGCAAAGCTCACCTGAGTATGCGATGAAACGGCTGTTAGCAGCTGATTCTGGCCCGATCTATCAGCTTGGCAAGGCTTTTCGTAATGGCGAAGTGGGCCGCTTTCATAACCCAGAGTTCACTATGCTCGAGTGGTATCGGCCGCGTTTCAGTAGCGAGCAGCTTATGGATGAGGTGCAGGAGCTGGTTAGCGAAATTCTGGGGGCCCAGCATTGGGAGCGTCTGAGCTACCGTGAACTCTTTATGCGCTTTGTTGGGCTTGATCCTCATAGCGCATCTATCCCAGAGCTCAAAGCTGTTCTTGAACCGCAGTTTGAGTGCCCCTTCGAGGATGAGAGGAAAGACACCTGGCTCGAGCTGGTTATGTCCCACCTAATTGAGCCAAAGCTCATTGAACCGGTAATGGTGTATGACTTTCCCGCCTCTCAGGCGGCATTGGCCGAGATAAAACTCGACTCGAGCGGAGTTAGGGTAGCGACCCGTTTTGAGCTCTATGCGGGAGGTATGGAGCTAGCTAATGGTTATCAGGAGTTGCGAGACTCTGCCGAACAGGCCGACCGGTTGCAGGCTGATGAGGCTTTTCGAGCGCAGAACGAGTTGCCTTTGAGACCGCTTGAAACGCGCCTAGTTGCTGCTCTGGATGCTGGTTTCCCAGCATGTTCCGGTGTCGCGCTAGGGTTCGACCGTCTGCTGATGGTCAAGCTGGGGCTGTCGAGTATTAAAGAGGTTATCCCCTTCGCCTATGAGCGGGCATGAGCTCCGCTCAAGGCTG
>Ga0209955_1000182_pt1 | contig 25163 bp, 25 predicted proteins | sample SalPonA_A_H2O_MG_FD_185716 | JGI IMG/M metagenome (GOLD analysis project Ga0209955, IMG submission 185716) | Water microbial communities from South San Francisco under conditions of wetland restoration - Salt Pond MetaG R2A_A_H2O_MG (SPAdes)... | ecosystem: Environmental > Aquatic > Non-marine... | reverse complement strand
AGCCAATGTGGCACCTAGCCCCTTAATTGCCGCCAGCGTTGCTCCCACATTGGTGCCTTTGGAGTCATTAAACCAGGTGACCTTTTGATGTTTGCGCACCCACTGACAGCGATGCGCCAGCCCAGTGAACTGGCTCAGCGTCTGTAACATCGAATCCAACGGCAGATTGACCGCCTCGCCCAATGCAAGTGCCGCAAGGGCGTTGGCAACATTATGCTCGCCGCGAATTTTGAGCTGGGCAACATCCAATAGTGGTTGAGCACCTTTTGCCAGCACCACCCCTTTATCGGAGCGTAACACCCCGTAGTGCCCCAGATCGGGCGCACCCAAGCCAAAGCTAAGCTGGGTGACATCCTTAGCCACCAATGGACGGCTGAGTGAGTCGTCCCGGTTGAATATTGCAACCTGAGCGCGACGGTAAATACGGTGTTTCGCCTGATGGTACTCCAGCATATTGGCGTAGCGGTCCATGTGGTCCGCTGACAGGTTCAATACGGTCGCAGCACGCGGACGCAGCTCTGCACAGGTCTCTAGCTGGAAGCTGGAGAGCTCAAGCACATAGAGCTCAACATCTTTATCGAGTAGATCCAGTACGGGAATACCAATGTTGCCACCAACCGCAACATTAACGCCCGCTTCAGCTGCCATCTGGCCTACTAGAGTGGTCACGGTGCTCTTACCGTTAGAGCCGGTAATCGCAATTACAGGCGCGTTAATTTCTCGCGCGAATAGATCGATATCACCCAGCAGCCTCGCACCACGGGCCAGCGCAAGATCGATAGCCGGATTGGCCTTCGCCACACCTGGGCTGATAATCAGCTCTGTAGCGGCACTCAACCAGTCAGCATCAAGTGGGCCGGTGCGCAATTCAACCTCGGGAAATTCAGTTTTGAACTCTGAGATAGCCGCCCCAGACTCGCGCGTGTCACAGGCGGCAAAAGCGAGTCCGCGGCGTTTTAGATAGCGCGCAACGCTGATACCGGTCTGGCCGGTACCGATGATAATGCGGAATTGATCGCTGGTTATCAGTGCCACAACTTACCCCTTAGCGCAGTTTCAGCGATGCCAGACCCACCAGCACCAGAATAAAGCTGATAATCCAGAAGCGCACAATGACGCGTGGCTCCGGCCAGCCCTTAAGTTCAAAGTGGTGATGGATAGGTGCCATACGGAAGATACGACGCCCCGTCAGCTTGAAGGAGCCAACCTGCAGGATGACCGAGACCGTCTCCAGCACGAAGATGCCCCCCATAATGAAGAGGACCAACTCTTGGCGCACAATAACAGCGACCACACCCAAGGCAGCCCCTAGCGCCAGCGCGCCAACGTCACCCATAAAGACCTGTGCCGGATAGGTGTTGAACCAGAGAAAGCCCAGTCCCGCTCCGATAATTGAGCCGAGAAAGATAATCAGCTCTCCAGAACCTGCCACATATGGAATATTGAGGTAGTTGGCGAAGTTGACGTGACCACTGAGATAGGCGAATACCGCCAAGGCGCCGGCCACCATAACCGTTGGCATGATCGCCAGACCATCCAGCCCGTCGGTCAGGTTCACCGCGTTAGACGTGCCGACAATAACGAAGTAGACGAAGGGGATGAACAGAATCCCCAGAGGCAGCGCGGTATCTTTGAGGTAAGGAATTAGTAACTGGGTCTCAATCGGTTCATCAGCAAGCATGTAGAGCGCCACCGCAGCGGCGATACCCCCGATAGATTGCCAAAAATATTTCCACCGTGCAGGCAGGCCGCGCGAATCCTTCTCCACCACCTTGCGCCAGTCATCAACCCAACCGACTGCACCAAAAATCGCAGTTACCCCGAGGGTTATCCAGACATAGACGTTGGTTAGATCGCTCCAGAGCAGTGTGCTGATAGCTATCGCGAGAAGAATAAGTCCGCCACCCATAGTTGGCGTTCCCGCTTTGCTTAAGTGCGATTGAGGACCATCAGAACGTACCGCTTGGCCAATCTGCTTCACCTGCAATTTACGAATCAATTTTGGACCGATCAGAAGAGAGATCGCTAGGGCTGTCAGTATTCCCATAATGCCGCGCATTGTGATGTAACGAAAAACGTTCAATGCGCTAAAATAATCGGCTAGATAATCCGCCAAAAAGAGCAGCATCTCAGACCTCCCTATCCAAAAGTGCAGTGACAACCTTATCCATGACAGCACTGCGTGAACCCTTAACCAGAATCGTGCCTCGCCTTATTGACTCTAGCTTCTGCAGCAACTCCAGTTGCGTCTCAAAAAATATCGCGTTTGCACCCTGCGCCTGAGCGGCTTCTACGCAGTGGCGCATCAACTCACCCGTGGCAAAGAGGTTTTCGATGCCAGCTTTTGCGATGTAACGCCCCAACTCTCGGTGTTCCATATCCTCACCTGGGCCCAGCTCTGCCATAGCACCGAGCACCAAAGTGTGGGGACGCGGAAGCAACTTAAGGACATCCACTGCAGCCCGCATCGAGTCTGGATTAGCGTTGTAACTATCATCTATCAGACGCAGTTTTTCGCTCAGTTGATGTGCCTGCAGGCGTCCCTTGAAGCCACGATACTGGGCCAACGCATCTACCGCATCAGCAGGATCGAGATTCAGTGCAACCAAAGCAGCGAAGGCTGCGAGCGCATTGCTCACCATATGACGCCCCATCACGTTAAGCGTGACAGGGAAGACTCTACCGCGCACACAGAGGCGGAAGTTAAAACAACCATCCTCGCGCTGAACAAGCTTGTCCGCCCTCACATCCGCACTGGAGTGAACGCCAAAGGTAAGGGTTTTGCGTTTCAACTGAGCTAGGCGCGCTGTCCAAGCAGAGCTGTGGGGGTCGTCGAGATTGACGATACCGATGCCGCCTGGTTTAAGACCGGTGTAGATCTCCCCTTTAGCAACCACAATATTCTCTAGGCTGCCAAACCCCTCAACATGCGCTGCCATAGCGTTGTTCAGAATGGCCACATCGGGCTGGGCCATGGCGACTGTACGCGCGATCTCGCCAAGCCCACTGGCGCCTAGTTCTATCACCGCATACTCATGTTCGGGCGCTAACTCAAGCAGCGTTAGCGGTGCACCGATCTCGTTATTAAGGTTGCCGCGCGTTGCAAGTGTTGGTCCTAAGGAGGCGAACATCAACGCCAGCATCTCTTTAACCGTGGTTTTTCCGGCTGAACCAGTTACCGCAACGAGCGCGCCTTCATACTTCTGACGGTTGAATTTTCCGAGGCGGCCTAATGCGGCCAAGGTATCTGTAACCAGGATCTGACTGATCTGCGTAGACTGAGCTTGACTCACCAGTACAGCCTCTGCACCTGCAGATGCGACTTGCTCTACGAACTGATGCGCATCAAAACGCTCGCCTTTAAGCGCTACAAAGAGCGAACCCGGCGCAGCTTGGCGGCTGTCCGTTGTTATTCTCTCAATGGTCTTATCCATGCCCTGAAGCTCACCTTCACAGGCTCTAGCAAGTTCGCTTAGTGAGTATGACTGCATCATGTGCGCTCTCCTGCACTCAGTACCTGCAACGCAACCTCTGCATCAGAAAACGGCAGACGTTCGCCCTTAATCTCTTGATAACTCTCGTGCCCTTTACCCGCCAACAGCACGATATCCGCTGCGCTTGCAGCAGAAATAACACTCTCAATGGCGCGTTTGCGGTCGATCTCAGTCGTCACTTGATCCGGGGTTTCAAAACCTGCAAGCGTATCTTCCAGTATCTTCTGAGGATCCTCGTTACGCGGGTTGTCGCTGGTTAGCCAGACTCTATCGCTCCCGTCTTCTGCGGCAGCCGCCATCATAGGGCGCTTGCCGCGATCCCGATCGCCACCGCATCCAAACAGCACAAAGAGTTGCCCCTCTGTCAGATGAGCGCGGCAAGCAGCCAGCGCTTTCTCTAACGCATCAGGTGTATGAGCGTAGTCAACCAAAACAGTGGGGCCTTGCTGACTAGATATGCGCTGCATGCGCCCAGTTACAGGTTCGAGCGCATTGAGCGCAGTAGAAATGGTATCGACTGGGTAGCCAAGCTGCAGTAGCAGACCCGATACGAGCAGCAGATTGGCGATATTGAACTCACCGAGCAGATTCGACTCTAGCTCAAATCGCTGGGCTCCCAGTTTAATCTGCAGTCTCATGCCACTGGGGTGCAACTCTTTACTAATCAGTGCCACTACCTGGCTTTGGTCGGTCAGCGAGAAGCCGATGCGATCCAACCCATGGCGTATGGACGCAAGAATGGTCGCAGGACGAGGGTCGTCAGCATTTAACACCTGGCGCCCAACATTGTATTCGTTAAACAACCGTGCTTTAGCAGCCGCATACGCCGCTTCGGTCCCGTGATAATCGAGATGGTCGCGGGTGAGGTTGGTGTAACCAACCACATCAAATTCGACACCCTCTATACGCCCCTGATCAATCGCATGGCTGGAGACCTCCATCACCACAGCTTCAGCGCCTTGCGCCAGGAATTCGGCAAGCATGCGGTGTAGATCTACTGCATCCGGGGTGGTGTGGCTCGCATCACTGAGATTGGTGAGAAAACCGTTACCTAGGGTACCGATGAGCGCAGTGCGTCTACCGAGATGCTCAAGCGCCTGAACACAAAAGTGCGCAGAAGAGGTTTTGCCGTTGGTACCCGTAATACCGACAACCTTGAGCTTGCGACTCGGAGAGTGGTAGAAGCGATCTGCCAAAACCCCCAATCCCAGCCGTTTGGCTATCCAAGCGATGACAGGCACGTTAAGGATCGACTGCAGGTGCTCAGCCTCAGCCTGGCTAGCATCCAACAATACAGCCACAGCCCCTTTGGCAACCGCGTCCGCTGCGAACTCGGCACCCGTAGTTTTAAGACCGCGACGTGCAATAAACAGATCACCCGGCTTGGTGGAGCGACTATCTTGCGACAAGCCAGTCACTTCCGTCTTGTGCAAACACCCGAGTTCGGGCAGCAGCTCGGAGAGCGTCCAAGTTAGCGACAAACTATTCATTTCGCTGCCACCTGTACTGCCGGCTCGTGCCAGTTATCGGGCGGCACATTCATTAGCCGCAGCACGCCGCTCATCACCCGGGAGAAGACCGGGGCAGCAACCTCACCCCCGTAGTACTCTTGCCCTTTGGGGTTATCAACCATTACCACCATTATGATGCGCGGATCGCTGATCGGTGCGATACCTGCGAATACGGAGATATAGGCATCGTCAGCATAACCGCCCGCTACCGCCTTATGTGCCGTACCGGTTTTGCCACCCACGCGGTATCCAGTTACAGCCGCCTTACGCGCGGTGCCCTTGGCGCTGATGACCGTCTCCATCATATGTAACACCTGATTTGCCACCTCTTTGGGCATCACGCGCTCACCAAGTGGAGACTCAGACTGTTTATACAGCGAAACCGGCAGAAGCCGGCCATCGTTAGCAAATGGGATATAGCTTTGAGCTAACTGCAGCGGCGTGACGGATAGACCATAGCCATAAGAGAGCGTCGCCTGCTCTACCTCTTGACGCTCACTTAAATAGGGCAGCACACCAGTTCGCTCGCCCGGAAAGCCGGTTGAGCTGGTACGCCCAAGCCCCATATTGGCCATAAGATTGCGCACTGAATCATGCTCGAGTGAGCGCGACAGTTTCACCACACCGACATTACTTGATTTGGTGATAATTCCAGTAATATCGAGCTCCCCATAGTTACGATGATCGCGGATAGACGCTCCGCGCACCCGAATATAACCTGGCGATGTATCAACGATATCGTCAATATTGTACTTGCCGCTCATTAGCGCTGCCGCCACCGTGATGGGCTTCATGGTTGAGCCAGGCTCAAACGTATCGGTCATGGCGCGGTTACGCAGCGCATCTGTACTGAGAACTGAGCGGTCATTGGGGTTGTATGAGGGCTGGTTAACCATCGCCAACACCTCGCCCGTATGGGCATCTAGGATAACCGCAGAAGCTGAGTCAGCCTTGTGCGTCTGTACCGCATCTTTGAGCTCGCGGTAGGCGAGGTACTGCAAGCGAAGATCGATACTGAGCGCTAAGTCTTCACCCGGCATAGCTTGCTGCAGATTCTGCAGATGTTTAACGGTGCGCCCCTTACGATCCTGCAGCACCAGTGAGCGGCCTGGTTCACCACGAAGCACCTCATTAAACGCCAGCTCTAGCCCCTCCTGCCCTTCACCATCCACATTGGTAAAGCCCACCAGATGAGTTGTAACCTCAGCGGCGGGATAGAAGCGTTTGAACGACTGATCCACATGCACACCTGAGATTCTTAAGTCAGAAATACGCTCAGCAACCTCTGGCGTGACCTGGCGCTTGATGTACATGAAGCGGCGCTCAGCGCTACTCTTCAGTTCAGCTAGCAGCTCTTGAGGATTCAGATCCAACAAGCGCGCCATCTGCAGAATATTGGGATTCTGAATATCGGTCTCTTTAGGATCGGCCCAGATAGTTGCCACAGGCGCACTGACCGCAAGAGGCTCACCGTTACGATCCGTAATTAAACCACGATGAGCTGGAGTTAAACGGGTACGCAGTGAGCGCGCATCACCCTGCTGCTGCAGGAATGCCTGCTCAGAGGTGTAGAGCGATACCATTTTGAAAAGGATCGCACTGGCCACCAGGACCAGTAGAAATCCAACCAACCAGAGCCGCCAGCTACGAGCAGCGTGGATCTGTACCAACTGCTCATCTTTCATGTTGAATCAACCTAATCTCTTCTGGGTCAGGAGCGCGCATCTGAATCTCGTCTGAAGCGAGTTTTTCAACTCTTGAGTTCGAGCCCCAAGCACTCTGCTCTAGGAGCAACTGGCCCCACTCGATACGGTAGTTGTTCTGTTCACGCACCAGCGTCTGGTGCTGGTGAAATAGACGGCGATACTCGTAGGAGCTGTAGATCACCGCCAGCGCAGAACTGATCACCAAGAGCACTAGCAGGGTCAATGCAAGAAGCTGCTCAAAAATCTGTCCAAGCGAGAGCAGCGGCCCCTCTTTACGAGCAGGCTTCGCCGTTGCGAGTTCAAATTTAGGCAGGGAGAGATTCATTTCAATTTCTCCGCCACGCGCATCACTGCACTGCGAGCCCGAGGGTTGTGCTTAAGTTCATCACCACCAGCTTTAATCGCTTTGCTAACCGCTTTCAGGCGGATGCGCAGCATGTCTTGGGTCACTGGAATCCCTGGCGGCAGATGCTCATCGCCCTTCACATGTGTGCGGATAAACCGCTTAACGATACGATCTTCGAGCGAGTGGAAGCTGATCACCGCCATGCGACCACCCACCGCGAGCACCTCAAGAGTTTGATCCAACACAGCCTCGACATCCGCAAGCTCACGGTTGATATGGATACGTATACCCTGAAAAGCTCGGGTTGCGGGGTTCTTACCCTTCTCCCACTTAGGGTTAGCGGCGGCAACAATTGATGCGAGTCGCGCGGTTGTCTCTATCGGCTGCTCTTCACGCTCACGCACAATTGCAGCAGCCATACGACGACCAAAACGCTCTTCACCGTACTTGAACAGCACATCAGCAATTTCGGATTCAGCCGCAGAGTTAACCCACTCGGCAGCACTAGGCCCGCGTGTCGTGTCCATGCGCATATCCAGCGGACCATCAGACTGAAAACTGAATCCACGGCTTGGGTCATCCAACTGCGGAGAGCTGACCCCCAAATCCATCAGAACACCCGCCACTTTGCCCTGCAGGTCGCGCTTGGCTATAAACTCATCTAGCTGAGCAAATGAGCCATGCTCAATCTCAAACCTTAGCTCATCACCAAATCGCTGATGCGCATACGCAATGGCTTCAGGATCTTTATCGATAGCAATTAGGCGTCCTTTGTCGCTCAGGCGATCAAGAATCAGCTGGGAGTGGCCACCACGCCCAAAGGTGCAGTCCACATAGACCCCATCCGGGTCATGCACCAGCGAATCGACAGCCTCATTGAGAAGGACGGTGATATGGTTGAGCGGCTCACTCATGGTGTACCTCTCTATAAGGAGAGCGTTTGAAGTTCATCTGGCAGTCCTTGAGCCTGATCTGACTCAGCCAGATAATCGTCGCGCTGGGAGTTCCAGAGCTCTTCGCTCCAGATTTCGAATTTGCGTCCCTGCCCCAACATCACCAGTTTCTTGTCTAACTCGGCGTATTCACGTAGCGGCGCGGGTAGCAGTAAGCGGCCGCTCGCATCCAGCTCTAAGTCGGTCGCATGACCAATCAGTAAACGCTGGATGCGGCGCGCCGCGGGGTTAAAGCTTGGTAAGGCTTCAAGCTTCTTCTCGATCAACTCCCACTCAGGCAGCGGATAGAGAAGCAGGCAGCGAGCTTCGGTATCGATGGTGACGACTAGTTCGTTATCGCAGCAGTCAGCAATCTGCTCGCGATAGCGTGCCGGCATTGCCATGCGCCCTTTCGCATCCAGATTGATTTGATTAACCCCACGAAACATATCGTCTCACTACTCCTGCCAGTGAAGCCTTGGAGCGCACTCTTGGTTAACAACCTCGAGCAGCGACTCCTATGGAAATTATCTCCCCCAAGAAATTTCCACATTGACCCACTTTGACCCACTTTTTACCACACACTGACACTATAAGAGCAAAACAGCCCTTTTGCAACTTCGCCAGAGCGGTCCCCCCAGGCGTTTAAGGAGGCACTACAGGAGCCGATAAAACAGGAGGAAAGCTAAATAATCTTCCTAATTTTCAGACGGTTAGAACAGAAACACAACAGCATCTAGAAGCGATACAGAGACACGCGCATAGATCGGTGTCGTAAAGTGGGAGAGAAAAGACGAACAAAAATTCACCAGTTATTAACCGGCAAACTCAACTAGTCTAATGATTTCAGCGAGATAGCAGCAAGAGGCGGGGACTTGTACAGTGAAGAGGAATTATTTTCATCTTCACTGCACGAAGGGAAAGTTAACAGGCAACCAAGGGTTCAGACAGAACCTCTGAAGATTGAGCCGCCTGAAGGGCTACAACCTCTGCTTCGGCCGCTGCAACCGCAGCATGATCCTGCAGGAAGTCGAACTGCAGGTTAAACAGGCGGCTCTCACCTGCACCGATTGAGGGAACCAGACCTAGATCGCGCTGATAGCGGCGGTTATAAGCGAAGCTAGTCCCCGGCTCCAACCCCACCACATACCCCTGCTCTAGAGTGTCGGTATTTTTCCACAATGTAAGGACTGGCAACTGATTAAGGTTGTAACGCATAGCCACCCCCTTATCAGCGGCTGCGTTGCGTAACAGCGCCAGAGTATCACCCTCTGAATCACCCAGAGGTCGGATATTGAAGACCTCCTCATCAAATCCAGCCGTTGGTGCGGGCATCGTGCTCCAGGTGTTAAGACCTTCCTTTGCTCGCTCATTGAAAGGCGAAAGCTGCTTCACCGGGACGCGGACCTCGGCACCCTGTTCTAAAAGCGGAACTCCAAAGTTATTGTGGTAGATAATCTGGTACTCACGCGCAGAAGAACCGCGGTTAATCAGCTCATCACTGATTCGAAAACTCGCTTCGCCAGGGAGAATATCGAGATGCATCCACACCTCAAACTCACAGCGCTTGAAGCAGCGCTCATCGACACGTCCGGAGAGACGAACGCGATAGGGCGGTGCACTCTCTACCGAGAGACGAACGACTGATGCGGGAATATTCTGTATTTGACCATGGAGTGTCAGCATCTCACCCTGATCCTCCCCCGGGTGACCCGTCCACTGATAACCGCAACGAGCAACTAGCTCATTAAAGCCCTCAAGCCAGCCTATACCGCCCTGCTTACCGAGCTCCATATAGGCTGGATTGACCACCTCTTTTACTGGGGAGTCCCAACCAAGCCGCAGATCGGCATACTGGGCATAGAGCACTCCCATTCCACGAGTCGGCGAAACTGTCAGCGTCATACCTCCGACTCTAAGTGTGATAACCTCTGCCCCCTCCTGCTTACCGCCATGCAATATCTGATGGCGGCACTCAAAATCGACTGGGAAATCAAACCCGAGATCCGTAGCTTTTAGGGAGAAGTCACGCCGGGACACGCCCGCACGTGTGTCGGTAATCAGGTATTCCAATTTACATCCTTAGAGTTGGTTGCTGCAGCTTGCGTTAGACTCAAGGTCAGACAGGTTCTGCGCCGTGGTCTCAGCGATATTAATTAACGCTTCCTGAGTCAAAAAGGCCTGATGCCCAGTAATGATAACGTTGGGAAAGGTGGTCAGACGCATCAACTCATCGTCTGCAATCACCTCGCCAGATAGATCTTCGAAAAAGAGATCCGCCTCCTCCTCATAAACATCCAGCGCCAGCCCTCCGACCTGTAGCGATTTTAAACCACCGATTACCGCTTGGGTATCCACCAAGCCACCACGACTGGTGTTAATGATAATCACCCCCTGCTTCATACTTGCCAGGGCTTCAGCATCGATAAGATGGTGGGTTTGCGGCGTAAGGGGACAGTGCAGGCTGATGATATCGGACTCAGCATAGAGCCTAGCGAGATCGACATACTCCACACCCATCTTAAGCGCCTCCTCGCAGGGGTAGAGATCATAGGCGATCACCCTCGCGCCAAACCCCCTCAATATTTGGCAGAAGACCCGACCTATGGTACCCGTACCAATAACCCCTACTGTTTTACCGTGGATGTCACGCCCCACCAAGCCATCTAAAGAGAAGTTACCTTCGCGTACTCGGTTGTAAGCTTTATGAATATGGCGATTTAGGGCCATCAACAGCGCCACAGCGTGCTCTGCAACTGCATAAGGCGAGTAGGCAGGCACACGAACCACTGGGATACCTGCATTGGCTGCCGCATCGAGGTCGACGTTGTTATAGCCAGCGCAACGAAGCGCTATCGCCTTTACGCCGAGCGAATCAAGCGACGCGATCACCTCAGCATCGACGCAATCATTCACAAAGACCGAAATTGCATCGTACCCCTCAGCCAGAGCGGCGGTACGCCCGCTCAGATGCGCCTCCTCAAAGGCGATTTCATGACCTAGCTTAACCATCGCCTGACGCAAAAAAGCTCGTTCATCTTTACGTGCACTAAAAACCAAAACTCGCATAGAAAAATCACCCTGAAATGAATAAAAAAGGGGCGCCATGCTCGGCGCCCCCAGAGGGAGGTCTAGGAATGAGCCCGACAGGCTCCCGGATATATTAAGCTTGAATAGTAAAATGGATTAGCGCGAAGATCTCAGAGAAAGCGCTCGACCTCATCCACCCAACGTCGCCCCTGAGGTCGCTGACGCCGCTCAAAGCTCGAAACACGCATACGTCGCTCATCGCCGGAACGCCTATCGAATCCTCGACGCCTATCGCTACCTGAGTAGGCGAACACCTGATTTTGCGAGTACCACTGCGCGGCGCTGTGAACCGAACTAAACTCTCGAGCTCCACTCAGCGAAACACCTTTCCTGAGCCACATAAAGACCGTCTCGCCGGCACTGTTAACCGCCTTTATTAGATCAACCATCTTGCTTTCTCACACCAAATAGATCTGTCTTCTAAAGTATAGTTCAAGCTTATTCGCTAGCAACCTGGTTGCGGCCACCCTCTTTGGCCCGATAGAGCGCCTGATCGGCTCTATGAAACAGCCGCGCGCTCGTATCACTTGATCGCGCCTGAGTTACACCGACCGAGACACGAATCGGGACAAGCTCACCCTCGTACTTAAACGGCGCCAACTCAACTGCTCGGCGAAGCTTCTCCGCTGTCTTCATAGCCCCCTGCGCTTCAGATTCTGCAAGCAGAACAACGAACTCCTCACCGCCGTAGCGCGCTAAAAAGTCAGACGCTCGCAAAACCTTGCGCAGCACCTTTGCAACCAGTTTTAGTGCGCGATCACCAATAAGGTGCCCCATCTTATCGTTGATCTGTTTGAAGTGATCGATATCTACCACCAACACAGCGAAGGGGATTTGATGCCGTTCCAAACGGCTCAATTCAGCGCGTAACTGCTCTTCATAGGCCCGCCTGTTTGGCAATCCGGTTAGATGGTCGGTCAGCGCCAGCTTATGTTCTAGATCGACTTGAGTGTGCGCACTAACGGCATCTCTCTCGACACTGACAAGCCGCTGCTGCAGTTGCGCGTACTGGTTCTCAATAAACTCAATGCGCGCTTCACGTCGCTGTTTGAACTCCGTAAAACCTTGCGAGAGTCCCTCCAGTTGATTGGCTATAAGTGCTTTGAGATCATTGAGATCTTCTGCGCCCTCAATGCCTGAGCGCATCTCCTCTATACCCCGGGTTAGCTTATCAGCCTCTTCTGTCTCACCCTCATTAAGCGACTTCGACTCTTCCTGGGACTCCTGAAGCGACTTATTTAGCTCAGCTAACTTCGCCACCATCGACTTGAGAAACTCGGAGAGCTGATCCACCTGAGCCCCCTTGCGCTGCTCAAGTAACTCTACAATCGAGTGCAGTCGCTGAATCAAATCATCAGGTTGACAGTCCTCACTCATCGCATCTGTAAGCTCTACGACAAGATCATGATCCTCAGGCTGCAAGGGTACGAGGTTCGCAATGCGCTTAATCGCTAGTATAAGCTCAACAGGAGGCGACGCGACTTCTGAGCTAGCTGGTACTCCATCGCCCTGCATCTGCTCATTGGCGTCGACCTGCATGAGCTGCAGAATCCGATCCAGATTAGCAGCCAAAGCAGCAAACAGATCATCAGACTCCTCAAGAGCGCCGATCAACTGCGAAGCTAAACTGTCTCCTCCGTCACAGGCGAGTGACTGCCTCGCGAGCAAATAGCGTTTCAGAGTACTTAAAATTGAGTCAGAGAGGCGCTCACGATCGAGGGTGTAGACCCTATAACTGCGCTCTAGTTGGGTCAGTATCTGCCGAGCATCTGCAACATTGGCAGGTTCTGCCCAGCTCATCTCAGTCATGGAAGCGGGCAAATCGGTCTCGAGAACACTAAAAAGAATTCTCAGCGCGCGATTGAAAAGCACTTTTTGCTTCTCAAAATCGTTCTGAAGGTTAACCAACTCACGCTCTAGGGATGTGTACTCTTGCTGAAGATTATCCATCTACTCGCCTGATAACCCGTTCGGCTGTTCGAAAAATATCGGTAAGTAGAAGCATAGACACTTTTCGCTGCTTAGCCTGAAAAAATATTCAGGTTGACCGCCTAGGCGCAGGAGTAGAGGGAAAAAGTTGAGTCTGCCGATAAGCCGGGTTCTGTCGTGGACAGTCATTCATCTGGGACTAACATCACTGCTAGCCTCAAGCGACCTACCCGGACCCGGCATGGGCCATGCCTTAATGGGTCCCTATTTGGTCTTGCTCCGAGTGGGGTTTTCCATCGCCGTAGAGTGTTGCCACCTACGCGGTGCGCTCTTACCGCACCATTTCAACCTTACCGGTAATCCGAGGATTACTTAGGCGGTATACTTTCTGTTGCACTTTCCGTCGGCTCACGCCGCCCAGACGTTATCTGGCACTTTGCCCTATGGAGCCCGGACTTTCCTCCACTTCAGCGAACTGAAGCAGCGACTGCCTGGCAGACTCGGCGGCGATTCTAACACAAGCTCCGCCCAAATTTAGGCTTTTTTATCGAGTAGCAACTGATACAGCGCCTTCTTATTTGCCCCGGTAATTTCAGCTGCAAGAGCGGCTGCGCGCTTAGGTGGCAATTCGGCAGCCAAAAGAGCAAGTACCCTCTCAGACTCTGCACTAATACCCGTCACCTCTCGCGCAGGCGCCCCCTGCACGATCACCACAAACTCACCGCGTTGCTGATTCGAATCCGCTTCTATCCACTCTATGAGCTCAGCCAGCGGAGCACCTTTGATGGTTTCAAAGGTCTTAGTCAGTTCGCGCGCAATCAGTACAAAGCGATCTTCGCCGAGGGTTAGTGCCATATCCTTAAGCGAGTCCACGATACGGTGAGTCGACTCGTAAAAAATCAGCGTCTGAGTATCTGCCGAGAGTGCACTTAGCGTCTGCTGCCGAGCACCCGTCTTAGCAGGCAGAAAGCCCTCAAAACTAAAACGGTCTGAGGGCATACCGGAGGCGCTTAACGCGGCTACAAAGGCACAGCAACCCGGCACAGGAGAGACATCGAAGCCCGCCTCACGCACCGCCCGCACCAATATGAACCCGGGATCAGAAATAAGCGGTGTTCCCGCATCCGAAACTAACGCAACCTGCTGCCCTTGCGATAAACGATCTATAATCATTTCAGCACGTTGACGTTCATTGTGATCATGGACTGAAATCAGGTTCGCTTTAATGTTAAAGTGCTGCAGCAGGCGCCCGGTGTGGCGCGTATCCTCAGCCGCAATTAGGTCTACTTCGGCCAATATCTGCTGAGCGCGGGGCGATAGGTCCGCAAGATTACCTATGGGTGTCGCCACTACATGTAGTTTCGGCGCTGACATATATTTCTTTCCATCCGTACAGATCACAGGGTGTGAACTATAACATGACAGGCAACAGATTCAGGTTACTCTGGCCATCACTACTTACCGTAGCACTACTGGCAGGCTGTGCAGCGCCACCTCAGACCGGCCAAGCACCGCAAACAGATAAGCAGATGAGTGTAGAGCAATTGCTCGCCAGCGCTGCAGGGGCTCAACCCCTGCGAGCCGCAGAGCTTAGACTGCAGGCGGCTAAGATTTTGCAGCAGCGCGGCGACTTCAGTGGCGCGGTGGCAGCACTAGACGGCGTTGATCCAAGTATCTTGCCGCCTAATTTGAAATTTGATGTCGCACGTGTGCGCGCTGGTGCAGCGCTTGAGCGCAAAGACGCCGGACGCGCTCTGCAGTTCCTCGACTCAGCGCAGTTCCCCGGAATCAGCGCGACACAACAGGTTGAACTGAGTCGACTGCGAGCTCAGGCGTATGAACAACAGAACAACTCACTGGCGGCCGCTCTTGAACTGATACAAGTAGCACGTACCGCGACCGGTGATGAACTGAGCCAGATAAATGACCTAGTGTGGCGTCAACTTCTGCAGGTTGATACCGAGGCACTGGTGGCGGCAAGCCTGAATAACTATGGATTTTATGAGCAGGGATGGATAGAACTAGCACTAAGCCTGTCAAAGCAGGCGGACCTCTCCACTCAACGCGACGCTCTCATGCAGTGGCAACAGCTCTGGGATGCTCACCCAGCTTACACTAACCCACCGCGCTCTTTGGCAGCACTGCTGAATGCTGATCTGATTACACCGCAACGTGTGCTCGTCGCACTGCCCTTTAGCGGCTCACTTGCGGAACCAGCACGAATACTCAGCGAGGGCATCAACGCCGCGCTTTATCAACGTAAGGCGCAGAACCTACCGGTTCCGACGTTAATAACGCTAGACACTGAACAGATTACCTCAGCCTCAGAGATCCTCAATTATGCTCAGCAACAGCGCGCTGAACTGATTATTGGCCCCTTGAAGGGCAATTTAATCGATCAGCTCGCGGCTGACCCGACACTGCCAATACCGGTAATCGCTTTCAACCAGACGACCAACATCAACCCCAACATCTACACTATCGATCTCTCGTCAGACCAAGATATCAAGCAAGTTGTAGAGCGCGCGGTTATTGAGGGCCGCAAACGCTTTGCCATCATTACACCGGCAGCGAACTGGGGCCAGAAAGCCCTTACAGATTATCAGCAGGCGATCTTGGCGAACGAAGCTGAGATAGCCACCACCCTTCAGTATCAGAGCTCTGAGGATCTTTCAGCACAGGTTTCACAGATGCTGCACACTGATCTGAGTAAAAATCGCTACACTGAGATTCGCCAGACGCTTGGACAGAAAATTGAGTTCTCTGGCCGTCCGCGCCGAGACATTGACGCAATTCTCATAACTGCCTCAGCCCAGGACGTACGCTCAATTAAACCGATGCTCGCATTCCACTTTGCCGGCGACTATCCGGTCTACGCTACGTCACACTTATATGACGGCGATCCTAACGCTGTGCGCGATGTAGACCTAAACGGCATTCAATTTCCTGATCTACCCTGGCTACTGCAACCTAACTCTACTGTGAATCTACAACTAGGCAGCGAGCGCAGTGATACACAGAGCCGACTTGGACGGCTTTACGCACTGGGCGCAGATGCGTTCACGCTCTACCCGTTCCTGCGACAGCTTGAGAGTTCTGATGAGATCTATTTTGACGGACTCACTGGACGGCTAACACTGGGCACAGATAAGCGTGTGAAACGAGAGCTCGTTTGGGCAGCCTTTGATGAAGGTATACCCGTTTTACTCGGACCACCTGTAATACCTGAACCACCTCTGCCGGCAGACGAGGCACTTTTCGCTCCGAGCAACTAAACTTTCAGGCGTATCCAAATGTACTCACGGAGGAGCGCATGGAGAACCGAGAGAAAGGTCAGGCCTTTGAACGTATTGCCGAGCAGTACCTGAGGGCACATGGGTGTCATGTTTTGCAACGCAACGCTACCTATCGCGGCGGTGAGTTGGATCTAGTGGTGACCGACGCTAGCCACTTGGTCTTTGTAGAGGTGCGCTACCGAAAACACAAGGGCTGGGGTGGTGCTCTAGAGTCAGTCACCTGGCACAAGCAACGCAAGCTCATTCGCGCGGCACAGCTATGGCTTCTGCAAAACCCCCGCTACACGGACTCGACCTGCCGCTTCGATCTAGTTACCATCAGTGCAGCTGAGGAAGCGCCTGAGTGTGTATGGTATAAAGACGCATTCAGACCCTCATAAACTATTAAGACTTAAAGGGGTAAAACAGAGGCTAAATGGAACTCGAAGAGCGAATAATCGGCCATTTCCATAGCAGTATGGACATTTGCGCCCAAACCATTGAGCACTACACACCGCTCATTGCAGAGGCTGCCGAAGTACTTCTGCCCTGCCTTGTCTCTGACCACAAAATACTCTGTGCAGGTAACGGCGTTTCTGCGGCTTTGGCGAACCAGTTCAGCGCTATGCTGATGAACAGATTCCGCCATGAGCGACCCGGACTACCCTGCGCCGTTTTAAGCGCGGACTCAGCTGTACTGTCAGGTATAGCAAATGATGCGGGCTATGCAGAGACCTACGCCCGCCAAATTCAGGCATTAGGCCAAGCGGGCGATATACTACTAGTTATCTCACCCTCAGGGCGTGACGCCAGCCTAGTGCAGGCCATTCAAGCTGCACATGACAGGGAGATGCTCGTTATAGCACTTACAGGGCGCGATGGTGGCAACATGACCGCCCTACTTCGCCCTGAAGAGATTGAGATCTGTATTCCTGCCGAGGACGATCCAAGCGTTCACTTCGCGCATACCCTAATACTGCACACCCTGACCGATTTAATCGAATATCAACTTTTTGGAGCTCAGTAGATGAAGAAACTGGCTATAGCCCTTATTGCGACATCAACCCTTCTTGCCGGTTGCTCAGATCTTATTAGCGCGACCCGTGAGGAGCCTATCCGTGAGAATGTAGGGTCTCGCACAGTCGGTAATTTTATTGAAGATGAAGCGATTGAACTCAAAGCGCTAGTTAATATCAGTAAAGGCTCAGCCCCGCTTTCGCAGTCACACATAAACGTAACCAGCTTTAACGGCCAGGTTCTGCTTACCGGCCAGGTACCCAACGAATCTATCAAGAACGAGGCAAAAAGCGTTGTTGAAAAGGTCCGTGACGTTAGAAAGATCCATAATGAACTTGAGATCGCAGGCCCGACATCGACTATCGTTCGTTCTAACGATGTCTACCTAACCAGTCGCATCAAGCTACAGCTCCTAGCTGACAAGGCTGTTGAGGGCTTGCGTATTAAAGTGGTTACGGAAAATGGTATTGTTTATTTGATGGGTCTGGTGAGTCAGTCTGAAGCGGATCGAGCCGTTAGCGTAGTGCGCTCAGTTCCCGGGGTGCAGCGCATCGTCAAAGTATTTGAGTATGTGCCACTCCCTTAGCAGAGGAGACCGACTATTAAGTGGTTACCTGAGCTCAGCAAAGCTGAACTCAGGTTTGCGATAAACTAAGTTGGCCGAGCGAGACCTTCAAATTCAGGAGAGGACTCTCTACTTAACGACTCTGAGACCCGGTTTTTTAGGCTTTTCGGATTTTGTAGTTTCGACCTCTGGCCTGTCGTCGGCAACCGGATTTAGCGGCTCTCCTTTCTCAAGAGCAGCCGCAACCTGAGCCTCTAGCGTATCTGCACCTGGCTCCATACCAAATCCCATACCCTGTCCGTTTTCACGCGCAAAAATTGCTAGGATAGCTGCCGTGGGAACGTAGACCTGCATCGGCACCCCACCGAAGCGAGCACTGAAGCTCACAGCGTCGGCATCCATGTAGAGATCACGCACAGCAGAGGGAGCGATATTGAGGGTGATCTGGCCATCTTTTACATAGGCCTCTGGCACAGTTGTACCAGGCACCTGAGCCGCAACTACCAGGTGCGGTGTCAGGTCATTATCGATTATCCAATCGAAAAGCGCCCGTACAAGGTAACCGCGGCTCGGTGTGATATCAGACATTGCGACAGCCAGACTTAGTCGCGTAGCTCGCGTTCAACTTCAGACAAACTCTCCTGGAAAGACTCACGCGCGAACAGTCGCTCCATGTACTTAACCAGCGGTTTGCACTGTGCTTCTGGCAGTTCAATACCCATGGCAGGCAGACGCCAAAGGATTGGAGCGATACAGCAATCAACCAGACTGAACTCTTCGCTCATGAAGTAGGGCTTCTCAGCGAAGATTGGAGAGATAGCAACGAGACTATCACGCAGCTCTTTACGCGCCTCTTCAATCTCTGCGTCAGTGCCCGATTTATTCAGAATGGTATCTGCATAGCGTGACCAATCGCGTTGAATACGGTAGATGTAGAGACGGCTCTCAGCACGTGCTACTGGATAAACTGGCAGCAGTGGTGGATGTGGGAAACGCTCATCGAGGTACTCCATCATCACGCCCGACTCAAACAGTACCAACTCGCGATCAAGCAGAGTCGGAAGGCTATTGTACGGATTCAGCGCCGCAACATCTTCAGGCAGCTCATCCTCGGTGCAATCAATCACATCAACTGCTACACCTTTCTCAGCTAGCACAATACGCACGCGATGGCTGTACTGGTCGCCAGCGTCAGAGAAGAAGGTCATCGAAGATCGTTTAGCAACTACGCCCATTTAAGGTCACCCCATAAAATTTAACGGCAAATATAAAAAATCTACGCGACCCTCTCGAATCGCGTAGTTATTGGTCTGGACCCTTGCGGGTCGACAGAGCGGGTACTTAGTGTACGTCTTTCCAGAATTCTCGCTTCAGGGCATACGCCAGGAAGAAGAAGAAGAACAGGAAGACGAGTACATACGTACCGATACGGTGAGCATCCTCTTTAGAAGGCTCCGCCATGTAAGCCATAAAGTTTACCAGATCGTAGATAACTTTATCGAACTCTTCGGCGTCTAGCTCTCCCGTACCACCGTTTACGCTCAGACAGCCTGGCTTGTAGGTACCAGTCAATGGATCCACTTCACCGCCAATACCCTCGTGCAACAGCTCTTCAGGCGAACAGGTCAAACGCTGAGTACCCTGCAGATGCTCGAGCACGTTAGGCATACCCACGTCCTTGAATACTGCGTTGTTCACACCCCAAGGACGTGATGGGTCTTCGTAGAATGAGCGTAGGTAGGTGTAAACCCAGTCGGCACCACGCAGACGCGCTTCCAGAGTGAGATCTGGTGGTGGGTTACCAAACCACACCTTAGCGTCATCAGCTGCCATCCCGATCGTCATGTGCTCACCGATCTTCTTGTCTTTATCGAAGATCAGGTACTCTTCAACCAACTTGTTAGGCATCTCAAGGTCTTGCGCAGCACGTTCAAAGCGCTGGTACTGAGCAGAGTGACACCCCATACAGTTGTTTACGAACGTTGCCATGCCACGCTGCAGCGAGCCTTTGTTGGTGTAATCCAGCTCAATGTGATCGAGTGGAATTTTGGCACCACCCGCAGCACTTGCCGTCATCGGCAGCAGTGCCATTACGATAGCGATCAAATACTTTTTCATTAGCCTGTCACCCTTTCCGGTACTGGTTTGGTTTTCTCTTTTGCGGTGTACCAAGGCATCAGGATGAAGTATGCAAAGTAGAGTGCAGTACATACCTGTGCCAGCAGCGTACGGCCCGGAGTAGCAGGGATAGCACCCAGGATACCGAGGATGACAAAACAGATAGCGAAAATCAGTAGAGCTACTTTGCTGTACCAGCCTTTGTAACGCATAGAGCGTACACGACTACGGTCAAGCCATGGCAACACGAAAAGGATCGCAATTGCCGCACCCATCGCCACTACACCCCAGAACTTAGCGTCCAGTCCAAACAGTGGGAAGGTGATCGCACGCAAAATGGCATAGAACGGCGTGAAGTACCAGACAGGAGCGATGTGCTCAGGCGTCTTCAGCGGGTTTGCTGGCTCAAAGTTTGGCTTCTCGAGGAAGTAGCCGCCCCCTTCTGGGAAGAAGAAGACAACGAAACAGAAGACAAACAAGAACACTACAACACCAACGATGTCCTTGACCGTGTAGTACGGATGGAACGGAATACCATCAAGTGGAATGCCGTTTTCGTCCTTTTTCTCTTTGATATCAACGCCGTCTGGGTTATTAGAACCCACCTCGTGCAGTGCAATAATGTGCAGTACAACCAGCGCCAGAATAACGATTGGCAGGGCGATAACATGAAGCGCAAAGAAGCGGTTGAGCGTGATGCCAGATATGAGATAGTCACCACGAATCCACTGCTGCAGATCTTCACCAATAACCGGGATCGCACCAAACAGAGAAACGATTACCTGTGCACCCCAATAAGACATCTGACCCCAAGGCAGCAGATAGCCCATGAAAGCTTCCGCCATTAGAGCGAGGTAGATAGTCATACCGAAGAGCCATACAAGCTCACGCGGCTTTTGGTAAGAACCGTACATCATCCCGCGGAACATATGCAGATAGACGACAACAAAGAACGCCGATGCACCAGTAGAGTGGAGGTAGCGGAGTAGCCAGCCGTATTCGACGTCGCGCATGATGTACTCAACCGAAGCGAACGCGCCTTCAGCTGAAGGGTTGTAGCTCATGGTGAGCCAAATACCAGTAACGATCTGGTTTACTAGCACTAGCAGCGCCAGCGAACCGAAGAAGTACCAGAAGTTGAAGTTACGTGGCGCGTAGTATTTCGCCAGATGATCATCCCACATTGCAGTTGCGGGGAAGCGATCATCAATCCAGCCCATGAAACCTGGATTACCTTTATTACGTGAACCAGCCATTATGCAGTCTCCGTGTCTACGCCGATGATGAGCGTGTTGTCGCCTTCATAAGTGTGTGGCGGTATAACCAGGTTGGTTGGCGCTGGTACACCGCTGTAAACGCGACCCGAGAGATCAAAACGTGAGCCGTGACATGGGCAGAAGAAACCACCGAGCCACTCAGGACCCATATCTTCAGGCGCCACTTCCGGACGGTAAGTTGGCGAACAACCGAGATGCGTACAAATGCCAACCATTACCATAATCTCTGGACGCAGTGAGCGTGCAGGCGTATTCGGCACATACTCAGGCTGCTGCGGTTTCTCCGACGCGGGATCAGCCAGACGGTCGTTCAATTTTTCCAAGTTAGCCAGTGCTTCTTCACTGCGACGCACTATCCATACGGGTTTACCGCGCCACTCAACGATCATCTGCTGACCTGGCTCTAGCTTGCTGATATCCGCAGTCACCGGAGCACCGGCAGCCTTAGCTTTGGCACTGGGATTCCACGAAGCAACAAAAGGCACTGCCGCACCGATCGCACCTACCGCACCAACGGCTGAGGTAGCTCCGACCAGGAGGCGACGTCGGCCTTTGTTCACGCCGTCATTGCTCATCAACTAATCTCCCTTGAGTCCCCTGAACACTCTGCCAATCAGGATGCCGGGGCCTACATACATTCGAAAACATGAATTCGTTTTCCGGACTGGCTGGCTTATAACCTATTAGTCCGATCGCTGGCGCGAATAGTAAAGAAAAGACCTATTATTTTCAAGGTAAAACCGGCGGCTGTCCGACCAAATTGCGGCAAGTCAAGGCGAGATTTTTTGGAATAAGCTAAGAACGAAAAAGCCCGAGCGGTAAGGCTCGGGCTCTTCTGTGTTGCAGCGCAACAGTAAGCGAATTAACGCTTCGAGAACTGTGGCTTCTTACGCGCTTTGCGAAGACCCACTTTCTTACGTTCAACTTCACGTGCATCGCGGGTTACGAATCCAGCCTGACGCAGTGTAGGACGCAGAGTTTCGTCGTACTCCATCAGAGCGCGTGTGATACCGTGACGGATCGCACCAGCCTGACCGAAGCCGCCGCCGCCAGTAACGGTAACGTATACGTCGAACTTCTCAACGTTGTCAGTCAGTTCTAGTGGCTGCTTAACAATCATGCGAGCAGTTTCACGACCGAAGTACTCTTCGATAGTGCGGTTGTTAATAGAGATATTTCCAGTGCCTGGACGCAGGAATACGCGAGCAGTGGAAGTTTTGCGACGGCCAGTGCCGTAGTACTGAGTAGTTGCCATGTTCGCTTTCCCCTTAGATGTTCAGTTCTTGAGGCTGCTGTGCAGCATGCGGGTGATTAGCACCAGCGTACACTTTCAGCTTGCTGTACATAGCACGACCCAGAGGGCCTTTTGGCAGCATGCCTTTAACCGCGAGCTCAATAGTACGCTCAGGGAAAGTCTGCATCATCTTCTCGAAGTTAGCTTCCTTCAAACCACCAGGGAAGCCAGAGTGACGGTAGTACATTTTGTCGGCGCGCTTGTTACCAGTAACGTGTACTTTCTCAGCATTAACGACAACGATGTAATCACCAGTATCAACGTGCGGGGTGTATTCCGCTTTATGCTTACCGCGCAGGCGGCGAGCGATTTCAGTTGCCAGACGGCCCAGGGTTTTCCCATCGGCGTCAACAACAAACCAGTCGCGTTTTACTTCGGCTGGCTTAGCACTAACAGTGTAAGACATGATAATTTCCTATCTATAAACCTCGAATCAACCAGTGGGTTGGTCCCGGCTTACCTTATAATTATTGGTTGTAAGCCCACTAACTCATTGAATTAGCGTTTAGATACAACTTTCTAGTTACGACCGCCGTTATCAGCGGAGCGCGAATTATACATGAAAAGCCGAAATATAGAATAGTTGCGGATGCAAAATTTTGGTTAGAGTGCTGGAAGCGCCTATCACCCAAGCCCGAAGCAAACTGACTACTCAGGCCCTATGCTCACGGGCGAGGTACTCAGTGGACTGCATTTCAAGTAGGCGAGACTTGGTGCGCTCGATCTCGAAGTTGAGCTTACCTTCGGTGTAGATCTCGTGAATCGGTTTCTCGGCAGAGATAATGAGCTTCACACCAGAGTCGTAGAATTCATCAACGAGGTTGATGAAGCGGCGTGCGGCATCATCTCTAGTGCGGCCCAGTTGTGGAACATTGCTCAGCAGTACGGCATGGTAAAGTTTTGCTAGCTCTATGTAGTCATTTTGCGAGCGAGCACCCTCGCAGATTGCGTCGAAGTCGAACCAGATAACATCCTCACACGCCTTGCGCGCGAGGATATGACGATTGTTGATCTCGATTTTAACGTTCTCTTCTAGCTCTTCCAAATCTGGGGCAAGGCTCTCGAAACTGGAGTTGAGGCTCACATCAGCTTGTGCATCAAGCGGCCAGTGGTAAAGCTCCGCCTGCTCTAGGGTACGTAGACGGTAATCTATGCCAGAGTCGACATTGACGACCTCGGTATATTTGTTGAGCAGATCAATAGCGGGCAGAAAACGCGCGCGTTGTAGACCATCTTTGTAAAGGCCATCAGGAACGATGTTTGAGGTCGCAACTAAGGAGACGCCACGAGCAAAGAGCTCTTGCAGCAAGCTACCTAAGATCATTGCATCAGTGATATCGGAGACAAAGAACTCGTCGAAACAGATGATTCTGGTCTCAGCCGCGTATTTGTCAGCAATTGTGGTTAGAGGGTTCTTGGTACCGTCGAGGGCTTTTAGCTCCTGGTGCACACGCTGCATGAAACGGTGGAAGTGGGTGCGCATTTTGCGCTCGAACGGTAAGGTGTCGTAGAAGGTATCCATCAGGTAGGTTTTACCGCGGCCAACGCCACCCCAGAAATAGAGACCTTTAATTGGCTCAATCGACTTCGCCTTGCCGAGTTTCACCTTCGCTGTAAGGCGCGAGAGGCCACTCCTCTTCGGAGCATTTTCAGCGGCGACTAGCTCATCGAAAAGACGCTGCAGATGATTAACCGCCATCTCTTGCGTTGCATCGTAGGAAAAATCATCTCGCTGCAGATCTTTCTTATAACGCGCCAATGGGGTCGGCATCTCGAATTCACCTCGTTCGAACCAAAAACTGCGCGCACTTTACTGCGCCTCGAGATGAAATTCAATTCAGAAAAGGGCTGCTAATAGCGGTAACATGATTGCCGTTATCAAACCCGTGAGCCCCATTGCAAGCCCCGCAAAGGCCCCAGCCAATGCACCTACCTCTAGCGCAAGGGCTGTGCCGAAGCCGTGAGAAGTAAGACCGAGGACGAAGCCTCGAGTCTCCTGATCCTCTACGCGCATCAACCTAAGCACCGATGGGACCAACAGGCTACCTAACACGCCCGTTACCAGACAGAGCGCGGCGGAGAGCTCTGGATAGCCCCCTATCTTCTCTGAGATGCCTAGAGCTATAGGCGAGGTTACAGATTTTGGTGCAATAGAGAGCAAAGTCTCGATGCGCGCATCAAACAACCACGCCACCAGTACAGCAATAGAAGCCGCTGAGAACGCACCCAGAACGCATGCGAGCAAAATGGGTAACCAAAGCTCGCGAATGGTTTTGAAGTGATCAAAGAGCGGAACGGCGATTGCCACGGTAGCAGGCCCGAGGAGAAAGTGGATGAACTGGGCACCGCTAAAATAGGTTTGATAGGGCGTCTCTGTCAGTAGTAGCAGCCCGATGAGCAGTGACATGCTCACCAAGACTGGATGCAGCAGCGGGGTGAAACGCGCCACTCTGTGTAACTGCAGGGCCGCCGTGTAGATAGCTAGGGTAACGACTATCCACATCAGCGGCTGTGCCGCAAAATAGACCCAGAACTCAGTCACGTTATCCATCGTCACGCCCGACACTGCGACGCTGGCGTTTTATCAGCAGCGAAAATAATGTGGCGGT
>Ga0209955_1000176_pt1 | contig 25829 bp, 17 predicted proteins | sample SalPonA_A_H2O_MG_FD_185716 | JGI IMG/M metagenome (GOLD analysis project Ga0209955, IMG submission 185716) | Water microbial communities from South San Francisco under conditions of wetland restoration - Salt Pond MetaG R2A_A_H2O_MG (SPAdes)... | ecosystem: Environmental > Aquatic > Non-marine... | reverse complement strand
ATTTAAAAGTTGATATATTCTTGAATAATCACAGTATTCTAGTTTTGTTTGATGTCAGTATAGAAGTTCGTTTTAAGGGCTTGTAATATAGTACCATTACACGCATGAACCCGTTTGACGATATATGAATAGAATGTTTTTGAAACTACTATCAAAAGTTCGGCAACCTTTTTCCAATGCCGCACAAGTGTTTAAATAGTTTATCCGCGTAATGTTAAGCAGCTCCAAATCCACAGAGGATAGCAATGACCGTTTCAAATATTAATTTACAAGAGTTGTTAGATTTAGAAGTTTTAAAAGTAGGATTATATCGTGGGGACAGTTGGGATCTTGGATTTCCAGCGGTGTTCGGTGGACAAGTTTTAGGGCAGGCTCTAGTTGCAGCTTATAAAACAGTCAATAAAGACCAATATGCACATTCTTTTCACAGTTATTTTTTATTGCCTGGTGATGCGAGTAAACCGATTGTTTACGACGTTGAAGTTGTTCGAGAAGGACGGAGTTTTTCCACACGTAGAGTCAAAGCTATCCAACATAGTAAAGTTATTTTTTACATGACTGCATCGTTTCAATTAGAACAGCCTGGTTTAAGTCATCAATATGGGCATATGCCAAAATTGCCACATCCAGACAGTTTAGACAATGACATTGATTTGTTTGCAAAAAAACATTCACCACTCAGTCCTGAGCTCAGTAAAACACTGGAATACCACAAACCTATTGATATTAAAACAGTCAACATAAAAGAGTGTTTTGGTGCATCAGTGGTAGAGCCAGAGCGATTTATTTGGATGCGCAGTCGCCATGCAATCAGAGACGAATTAATTATGCATCAAGCTGCTTTAGCTTATGCTTCGGATTATCATTTTTTGAGTACTGCACTGCAAGCGCATCCCATACATAGCCAAGATCAACGCTTGCGAATGGCAACGATCGACCACGCTGTATGGTTTCACAAACCCTTGGATTTTAATCAATGGCATATTTATCATACACAAAGCCCATTCTCGGGGAATTCCAGAGCATTAGTTCGCGGTCAATTCTTTGATGCTAAAGGGGAAATAGTGGCAACGACTATGCAAGAAGGTATGATCAGAATAAAAGAATAAACATCTATTCTTGCCATTCCTCTTTTGTACAAGGCATACATTCGCTAAAGCAGTACTATAGGATAATAGTTATTCTTATCAATCTTTATTATGCTATTTAAAAATCATAAATAAAGGTCTGCTTAGCTATGCACACATTCAACACATTTATTCCAAAAAATAGAACATTAATGGGCCCTGGGCCTTCTGATGTTTCTCCACAAGTCCTTAATGCGTTAGCTAGGCCTACTATAGGACATTTGGACCCACAATTTGTTGAATTGATGGATGAAACGAAAGTGTTACTGCAATACGTATTTAATACCAAAAATGCGTTAACAATGCCTATATCTGCACCGGGTTCTGCTGGAATGGAAGCGTGTATTGTCAATCTAGTTGAGCCAGGTGAAAAAGTGATTGTCTGCCAAAATGGTGTATTTGGCGGACGTATGAAAGAGAATGTAGAACGGGCAGGAGCTGAAGCGGTTGTCGTAACAGCTCAGTGGGGACATCCCAATTCTTTAGAAAGTATCGAAACGGCTTTATTGACACATCCAGATGCAAAGTTTGTTGGGTTTGTCCATGCCGAAACATCCACCGGTGTAAGAAATGATGCGCAAGCCATCTGTAAGTTAGCTAAACAACATGGTTGCTTGACTATTGTCGATGCCGTAACGTCACTAGCCGGTATTGAGTTACGTGTTGATGATTGGCAAATTGATGCTATATATTCGGGTTCACAAAAATGTTTATCTTGTGTTCCTGGTTTATCACCAGTGAGTTTCAGTGAACAAGCGTTACATAAAATTCAAAATAGAAAAACAGCTGTACAAAGTTGGTTCTTAGATTTAAATCTTATTTTGGGTTACTGGGGGCAAGGCGGCAAACGGGCTTATCACCATACCGCACCCGTTAACAGTTTGTATGCTTTCCACGAGTCTTTGCGGTTAGTTCATGAGGAAGGGCTAGAAAATAGCTGGAACAGACATGCAAATATGCACGAATTGTTAAAATCCGGTCTTACAGATTTAGGGCTAGAACTATTAGTTGCACCAGAATCTCGCCTACCACAATTAAACACTGTTGTGATCCCTGATGGTATTGATGACGCGATGGTGCGTAGTCGTTTATTAAATGAATTTAATCTAGAAATAGGTGCAGGGTTAGGTGCCTTAGCAGGTAAGGTCTGGCGGATTGGATTAATGGGACATGCCGCCAATACAAAGAATATCGATTTTTGCATATCGAGTTTACGTTCGGTTTTACGTTAAAAAATTAGCGACTCACTTTTAATAAAACGGTATTTTAAAGATTAGTTTTAGCAAGGCTAAATCTGTTTTGTAAGGGCGTTAATAAATTAGGGTTAACATTCGTTACACGGAGTGTTAACCTTTTTTATTGACTCAATGTAACTGAAGCAGCTAACGCCTGAAGTTACCTCCGTACAAAAAGAATTTTAAATTATGCTGCAAATAATCTGGTTGTTTTTCATCCTCAGTGCTTTTCTTGCGAGTTGTTATCAAGTTTTTTTCTTAGGTAATTTGGGTGCATTCTCTGACGTTATGAATGCGGTTATGTCGATGGCTAAACTATCTGTAGAAATTGCGCTAGGTTTGATTGGTTTATTGGCTTTTTGGTTAGGTATTTTTCAAATAGCTGAACAATCCGGTATGGTTAATCGTTTTGCGAAACTATTAGAGCCCTTATTATCTCGTTTGATGCCTGAGATTCCAAAAGATCATCCCGCTTTTGGAAGTATTACGATGAATTTATCAGCGAATGTCTTGGGTTTAGATAATGCCGCCACGCCTTTCGGTATTAAAGCGATGTCTGATATGCAAAGTTTAGCCCCAGACAAAAATACTCTCACCAATGCCCAAATCTTATTTTTAGTCTTAAATACATCTTCGGTAACACTGTTTCCTATCGCTGTGTTTTTATATCGAGCAGAGGCCGGATCTGCGCACCCTACGGATGTTTTTATACCAATTCTACTTGCTACCAGTGCATCTACATTAGTTGGCGTTATAGTAACGTGTTTAGTGCAAAGGATTAATTTATTCTCTAGAGTCATCATTTTTTATGGCTTGGCATGTGTAGTATTGCTCGGGTCTATAATGTTGTATTTTATGCAATTAGCAGCAGATGTTTTAGCAACGCAATCGTCTTTAATTGCCAACTTCTTATTATTTACTTTTATTGTTTTAGTTTTGGGTTTAGGTGCACGTCGCAAATTAGATACCTACGCACTGTTCGTAGATGGCGCCAAGAAAGGGTTTAATTTGGCAATTACATTAATCCCATATTTATTAGCAATGTTGTTTGCAATCGGAATGTTGCGTGCAAGTGGGGTAATGGAATTTATCATGACGAGTTTTGCCAATGTGCTATACATTTTTGGTTGGGATACGCGATTTGTCGATGCTTTGCCTACAGCATTCATGAAACCTCTTAGCGGCAGTGGTGCGCGAGCATTAATGATTGAAACTATGCAATATCACGGGGCTGATTCATTTGCTGGTAGGTTAGCTAGTGTTCTACAAGGTTCTACAGAAACGACTTTTTATGTGTTAGCAGTATATTTAGGAGCCATTGGTGTTAAGTATTCCAGATACGCCGTAGCATGCTGTCTTGCAGCCGATGTAGCTGGCATAACAACAGCGATTGTAGTCAGCTATTGGTTTTTTGGTTAGTATTTTTAACAGAGTAGAAAATTATTATGAAAAACCAACAAGTTTCTATTGGTTTATGTAACCCCAAATCAGCTTCCAACGTGGCAAGTATCTTGAGAGCGGCTGGTTGCTTTGGTGTCGACCGCATTTTGTATACGGGGCAACGTTATGCCTATGCTAAAAATTATAATCCTGATACGCGAAATTTTCATAAAGTCATTCCAACAATAGGAGTAACGGATTTATTAGAATTACATCCGACAGATACTAAACTCGTGGTCATAGAGTTAGTAGAGAATGGCATTCCTTTACCTGAATTTTCACATCCAGAAAAAGCTTTTTATGTGTTTGGCCCAGAGGATGGCTCTGTACCGTCTGAGTTAGTCGCAAAAGCCGATGCAGTTGTCTATATACCAACGTTTCACAACATGAATTTAGCCGCTACCGCTAACGTTGTTTTATACGATCGTTTAGCTAAATCACAATATATTGCCAACAATGATCTCATTAAGCAAAGTCGAGACAATAACAACAACATGTCGCGATAGTCATTAGTCAGTTACTCTTACTTGGCCAAAAGATAGTCAACTCACAAGTAAAAGTTACCTTTTCTATTGCAATATTAGTGTCTAACCCTATAGTGTGTTTATCACTGACAAAGTAGAGTTATATTTTATGGATTACGCCTTATTAAAGGATCAAGTAAATGCGCTAATTGCTGACGAAAGAAACAGTATTGCGAATTTAGCAAATACCGCTGCAGTTTTATTTAACGCATTGGATGATGTTAATTGGGCTGGATTTTATTTAGTTGATAAAACAAAGTCTGATGAATTAGTTTTAGGGCCTTTTCAGGGACAGCCAGCTTGTGTCAGAATACCCTTTAACACGGGTGTTTGTGGCGCAGCTGCAAGTTCATTGACGAGCCAGCTAGTTGCTGATGTGCATGCATTCCCAGGGCATATTGCCTGTGATGCAGCGTCTAATTCTGAGGTTGTTATTCCAATAGTCTGTGATGGACGCCTTTATGGTGTCTTAGATATTGATTCACCATCGCTTAATCGTTTTACTGATGCTGACCTGATAGGTTTAGAAGCGATAGTGGCTGTTTTGGAAGCGCAATTATGAAAGATTTAATTGATATTCATGTGGTATTGTCTACCGCAGATGATATGCAGGACTATCATGACGATCCACAAGCAGCATCAGACAATTTGAACGATATTCTATTTCTACTTTTTGATCATATTGACAACGATTGGGAAGTTGAGGACATTGAGAAATGTCTGCAATATTGTTGGCAAGTTTGGGTCCACGACACGCATTTGGGTGAATTAGATCCAGAAGATTTTCAGCAAATAGTTGACCATTTGCTTGCAACTTGGGAAGATGCACTTAATGAAGATGAACTTAATTAAATAAGAGTTACATGGAAACCACCCAAAAAATTACGGACAGCAAAGCTGCCATCGCCTTATTGGCAGAACTTTTTCCACACACCTTTTCAATCAAAGGTGAAGCTAAACCTTTAAAAATTGGTATTTTTCAAGATTTAGCCGAACGTTTAAAAGACGACGAACGTATCTCTAAAACGACATTACGTTCTACTCTACGTCATTATACAAATGCTTGGCGCTACCTTGAATCTATCAAAGAAGGCGTTTTGCGTATCGACCTGGATGGTCAACCTGATGTTGCAATCGAAGCTGAACATGCAGAATTTGCTGCTCAGCAACTTGCGGAAAGTAAAGCTAAAGTTGCTGAAAAGAAAAAGCTAGCGGCGAAAAAGCCAAAAGCTTCGCAAAAACACTTTAAAAAACCTGCATTTAAATCTAAAGATAAACAGAATGCCAAACCTAATACACCTAAACCGGAAGTAAAAGAACTTACGTCTGCGGATTTAGTTATAGGCAAACAAGTATCGGTAAAAGTGGGTAAAGTACCTATGTCTGCTACTATTACTGAACTGGCTAAAGATGGCATTCAGGTGCAACTTGACTCAGGTATGTCAGTCAAGGTACAGCAAGACCAACTCCGCATTACCACAAAACGGAAATAATACACCAATGACACTTACTCGAACTATTTTATCTGCAACGCTTGCTTCAGTTTTTCTAACCAGCACAGTTTTAGCGTCAAGTTCGAGTGCTGTTATTCCTAAATTAGAACCTGAAAAACAACATGCTAAAGCAGCTAAAAGAGTCGTTGGGACCTATTTAAGGAACCACTACAAATCATTTAAGTTGAATGATGCTTTTTCTGAAAAAGTGTTTCAACGTTATCTGCGTAATCTGGATTACAACAAGAACTTTTTTCTGGCTGCCGATGTTGCAAAATTTTCAAGCTACGCAAATAAATTTGATGAAGCCTTAACCACAGGTGACATGTATCCAGCTTACTTGATCTATCAACAGCTTTTAGTGCGTCGTGTTGAAAGATTAAACTATGCGCTTAGTTTATTAGATAATGATTTCGATTTTGCGCGTAAAAACGATAAGTTCTATTACGACCGTGAAGATGCTGAGTGGGCAGTAAACACTGCTGAATTAGATGAGGTTTGGCGTCAAAGAGTAAAATACGATCTTTTGAATTTAGTGCTTGCTGACAAAACAGAGGCGGAAGCTAAAAAAGTTCTGCAGAAACGTTATACGCGTTCTTTAAAGCGTTTAGAACAAATAAAGTCTGAAGATGTTTTTCAAACTTTTATGAATGCATTTTCTAGAAGTCTAGAAGCACATACTAGTTATTTATCCCCCCGCAATGCTGAACGTTTTCAAATGCAAATGAATTTGTCGTTTGAAGGGATTGGTGCATCACTGCAAACAGAAGATGATTATACAGTCGTTAAGGGTATCATTGCAGGCGGTCCAGCTGACAAGTCAGGTAAGTTAAAACCAGAAGATAAAATAGTTGGTGTGGCACAAGCTACAGGTGATTTTACTGATGTAGTAGGGTGGCGTTTAGATGATGTGGTTGAATTAATCAAAGGTCCGAAAGGGTCGAAGGTACGTCTACAAATACTTAAAGACACTGCTGACTCAAAAACTCCCATCATTGTCGAGTTCACTAGAGATAAAGTTAAATTAGAAGATCGACAAGCAAAATTAGACATCTACGAAAGCGAGAATCTCGAAAGTGGCACTCAGAAACTAGGTGTGATTGAAATCCCTTCTTTTTATAATGGCTTGACGGGGCACGTCAGAGAACTATTAAATGAAGCTTCTGCATCTAATGTGGCTGGAATAATTGTTGATTTACGTGGCAATGGTGGTGGTTCTTTAAATGAATCGAGAACTCTCACAGGTTTGTTTATTGATAGCGGCCCTGTGGTCCAAGTGAGAGCCGGCTCAGGTCGGATAAATATTGAACGCGATATGGATGGTATCATTCACTATTCAGGACCTTTAACTGTGATGGTTGATCGTTACAGCGCATCAGCTTCAGAAATTTTTGCTGCAGCGATACAAGATTACAATCGGGGTATCGTAATTGGAGAGCAAACCTTTGGTAAGGGAACTGTCCAGCGTCATAAAGGGCTAGGTCGTTATTATGATATGCAAGAAAATCCGCTTGGCAGTATTCAATTCACAACAGCAAAATTTTACCGGATTAATGGTAGTAGTACTCAGCATAAAGGGGTTATTCCGGATATTGCTTTCCCATCTTCTGTAGAGCCTGAAGAATGGGGGGAAAGTAAGGAAGAAAACGCATTGCCATATGACAAAATTAACCGCGCAAACTATTCTTCATTTGCTGAATTGAGTGGTGTAATAGATGTGTTGACTGCCAAACACAATAAACGCGTTTTACAAAATCCAGAATTTGCTTATATTCTTTCTGACATTGATGAGATTGTTGCTAGCAAAAACAAGAATTTTATTTCTTTAGTTGCTGCAGAGCGTAAAGCTGAAGAAAAAGAGGCAAAGGCAGAGCGTCTAGAGCGAACTAACGAACGTTTATTACGTTTGGGTAAACCCACAATAAAAAGTTTAGATGAAATCGAAGATTTACCTGATGATTTGTTAGATATTGACCCATTCTTAGATGAAGCCGCTAATATTACATTTGATCTTATTTCTACAGGTAAATTCGCAAGCATTCAATAGCGTTTCCCTAAGTAAACAGTCTACATCCTCATAACTAAAAATAATAAAGGGGCTTTTATGAATAACAGAGGGGAATTTTCCTCCAGACTAGGTTTTGTGCTCGCAGCTGCTGGTTCTGCCGTCGGTCTAGGTAATATTTGGGGGTTTCCATCTCAAGTTGCCCAAAATGGTGGCGCTGCCTTCGTTCTTGTTTATTTACTCCTTGCATTTCTTTTGGCATACCCTGTTTTAATGGCTGAATTAGTCATTGGACGTGCCACAAAGTCTAATGTTATTGATGCTCTAGGAGAAATTACTCAGAGCAAAATCGGTCGTTATGTCGGAGTTTGGGGAGCTGTTACGGCATCCCTTATCTTATCTTTTTATGCCATTGTTGCTGGCTGGATGATGGCTTATTTTGTCGAAGCTATTCTCGCTTTATTTGGCGATTATTCATATCTAGATTGGTTTACTGATAGCTCCATAAAGAGAAATTGGTTATTTTGCTCTATTTTCTTATTCTTTACAGCTCTAATTGTTACGGGTGGTGTGAAGCAAGGCATTGAGAAATGGTCCGTGCGATTGATGCCAACCCTGATTATTCTAATTGTATTACTTATTATTTACGTCTCTTTGCAACCGGGTGCTGCAGACGGTTGGAAAGCTTATTTGCTACCTGATTTCTCTATTATTTTTGATCCTGAATTACTTATAAGTGCTATGGGACAGGCTTTCTTCTCTATGTCTCTTGGTGTGGGTACTATGCTTGTATATGGTTCTTATATTGCAAAAAAAGAAAACCTACCAAGCTTAGGCGCTTCCGTTGCATTAGTTGATATAGGCGTAGCAGTTCTCGCAGGGATGCTCATTATTCCAGCTATGTATGTCGCTCAAGCGAATGGCGTACAAATATTCTCCGACGGCGGGAAGTTGGTTGAGGGTGGGGCATTAATTTTTTCTGTCTTACCTAATTTATTTGATTCCATTGGTTTTTTCGGTGGCATTATTGCAATCATTTTCTTTTTGTTAATGTCGATTGCAGCTGTCACATCATCAATCTCCATGTTAGAAGTGCCGGTGTCTTATTTGGTTGAAAACAGAGCGCTACCAAGAGCACGTTCAGTCTGGCTTATGACGACGCTTATTCTGTTTATTAGCAGTATCATCATATTTAATTTCGATACCTTATTTGGTTTTGTTATTGCACTCACAACCGAGTATTCACAACCATTACTGGGTTTATTGATATGTATTTTTGTTGGTTGGATCTGGCACAGAGATAATGTGCTAAAAGAATTAAGTGCGGGGCATCCCGATATTGTAAATTCATTTTTTGGTAAAGTCTGGCCGTTATATGTCAAATTTATATGACCAGTGATTATTATCGTTATGTTTGTTCGTACACTCTGGTCTTAAACTATGAAAAATAACAACAAGTCACAATCCATTAAAGAAGCCTCTCTACTGGACGCTATTATTCCTTTGGCCTTACTTATCGTTATGATGGGTAGTGCTGTTTATTTATTTTCAGATAATTCATCGTATGGCCCTAACCAAATTGCTTTACTGCTGGCTATGGGGGTTGCAGCTATCATAGGCCTAAAAAACGGGCATAGGTGGGTTGACATTGAAAAAGGTATTGTAAAGGGCATTTCAATGTCTTTAGGTGCCTGTCTAATCTTATTTGCAGTAGGTTCACTCATTGGCACTTGGATGCTTTCTGGGACAGTACCTACTCTAATCTACTATGGTTTAGCATTGTTAAACCCGCAATTCTTTTATGCTGCAAGTTGCTTAATATGTGCAGTGGTAGCAATGAGTATTGGTAGTTCTTGGACAACAGCTGCAACGGTTGGTGTAGCCCTCATTGGCGTGGCAACAGGTATGGATATGTCCTTAGCAATTACAGCAGGGGCTGTAGTAAGTGGTGCGTATTTTGGTGATAAGATTTCTCCACTTTCTGAAACGACTAACCTCGCACCGGCAATCGCAGGTACCGATTTGTTTGAACATATTCGCTATATGCTATGGACGACTATTCCGAGTTTTATTATTGCCCTGATTTTATTTGTTATTCTTGGTTTTGCTGCAGATACAACTACTACAGGAGCACGAATAGAACAAATGCAGACTGTACTAGCTAATTCTTTTGAACTCGGTTTACATTTATTAGTTCCTTTGGCTTTATTACTTACACTAGCGATAAAAAAAATGCCTGCGTTTGCAGCAGTTTCAATTGGTGCTTTAGTAGGCGGAATTTGGGCTGTTTTATTTCAAAGTGAGCTGGTTGCATCTTTAAATACATCCGACTATAGCGGTGGGATTGGTCAATTAATCGTTGTATGGACGGCTTTATTTGACGGGGTTGTGTTTTCTACCAGTGATGAAAATCTTAATAGCCTACTTAGCCGTGGTGGTATGTCTTCGATGCTCAATACGGTATGGCTTATTATTTGTGCAATGTCCTTCGGTGCTGTACTTGAGCATGTTGGTTTACTAAATCGTATCGTTGCTACCTTACTCAAAGGTGCAGACACGATAGGGGCGCTAGTTTCTCGAACAATTTTGACATGCTTTGGCACAAATCTTATTACGGCAGACCAATACATTTCTATTGTTATGCCTGGCAGAATGTATCAGACCGCCTTTACTGATAGAGGGTATCACCAATTAAATTTATCGAGAAGCCTCGAAGATGGGGGGACCTTAACATCTCCTTTGATTCCTTGGAATACTTGTGGCGCGTATATGCACAGTGTATTGTTAGTGCATCCATTTTCTTATGCTATGTTTACATTTTTCAATTTGATTAACCCAATATTAGCTGTAGTTTATGCATATGTCGGCATTAAAATTTTAAAGTTAGACCCACCTAAGGTGACTATTCAGCATTCAGTATAAGGGAGTTTCTGATGCTTGCTAAACGCAGAAAAGATTATCAAATAGCTGGTTTTTCCATACCCACTGTTCATTTAGATTTCGAACTTAACAGTTCCGCTACTGTTGTTACAAATACGATGTTTGTGTGTCGTGAAGATCTCTCTAAGCAAGTCCTCATTTTAGATGGGCATGGTTTGAGTTTATTAGAGTGCCTAGTTAATGATGAGGTCTATTCTGCTTATGAAGTGACGAATGAACATTTACTTTTATCCTTACCTAACAATGTTCATGAGTTCACTATTGTCCTCAAAACCTTATGTAATCCCGAAGCAAATACTGCGCTAGAAGGCTTATACTTCGCTTCAAATACGTTTTGTACACAATGTGAGGCGGAGGGTTTTCGCAGAATTACATATTTCCTGGATCGCCCAGATATTTTGTCCTCTTACTCAGTGTCAATTACTGCTGATAAGGATGCTTATCCGTATTTGTTAAGTAACGGTAATCTCATTTCAACTGAAACCTTAGCCGATAACAAACACAAAGTTTCATGGGAAGACCCACATAAAAAACCAGCTTACCTGTTTGCTCTAGTCGCTGGGGATTTTGATTTGTTAGAAGGGCATTTTGTGACTGCTTCTGGCAGAGACGTTACCCTGCGAATATTTGTTGAACAAGGCCGTCAAGCCCAAGCGGAACATGCACTGGTATCTTTACAAAAGTCTATGCAGTGGGATGAGGTCACCTATGGCTTAGAATATGACCTAGATATATACATGATTGTGGCCGTTGATTTTTTTAATATGGGCGCGATGGAAAACAAAGGCCTCAATATCTTTAATAGTAAGTTTGTCTTGGCCCAACCGCAAAGCGCAACAGATGAAGATTATTTTAATATTGAATCAATTATTGCTCATGAGTATTTTCATAACTGGACGGGGAACCGTGTAACATGTAGAGATTGGTTTCAACTGAGCTTAAAAGAAGGCCTGACAGTTTTTCGAGACCAGCAATTTAGTGCAGATATGACCTCAGAGTTAAGTAACCGGATCAAACAAATTAACGTTATGCGTTCGCAACAATTCGCTGAAGATGCTTCAGCAATGGCTCATCCTATACGTCCAGATGAAGTTATCGAAATGAATAATTTCTATACAGTGACAGTGTATGATAAAGGCGCCGAAGTTATTCGTATGCTCCATACCTTGCTGGGTAAAACCGGTTTTAGAAAAGGGATGGATTTATATTTTGAACGTCATGATGGTCAGGCTGTTACGTGTGATGATTTTGTTGCTGCAATGCAAGACGCTAACAACTATGATTTAAGTTATTTTGCACGTTGGTATAGTCAGTCAGGTACACCACAGGTTTCAGTGAATCAGACTTATGATAGTACACAAAAAACGTTAACCTTTGTGATTACTCAAGAAACCAAACCTACATTTGATCAAAAGCATAAATATCCTTTACTTTTACCTATTAAATATGAATGTCTTGATACTAATGGTGAAGAACAGTTTTGCCTAGAAGAAGCTAGGTCAGGATTAGTGATTATGTCTGAAGCAAGACAGACACTAACGTTTAAGGATGTTCCCAATGGTACATGTATCAGTCTTTTTACTGATTTTTCTGCACCAGTTAGAGTAAAACAATACAATGATCTCGATGCTTGGTTCCACATTTTACAGTATGCAAAGCAACCCTTAACTGTTTGGGAGGCGAGCCAAAATATTTACAGCTCAATCATTATCGATGCCTATCACACTGCTTTGGCTAAACAACCCATAGATTTTACCAATGCGATGAATTGGCAGGCTTTAAATGCATGGTTGTTAGAACATACTGATCAACCAGAACTACTTGCAGAAGTCTTGTCCTTGCCAACTATCGAGCAACTTCTCCAAGATTTAGAACATGTTGATATTTTAGTTTTACATACCGTAAGAGCACAATTTGAAGATGCTATTGCCAAGTTCTTAACACCTGCACTTGACTCGATATTCAACAACTTACAAGTGGCACAATCCGCTTATGTATATCGCACAAAAGATGTGCATAGACGTAAATTAAAAAACGTTATTTTACAGTTTATTTCACTCAGAAATCCTAATGCATGTTTTGAACAGTTTAAACAAAGTAATAATATGACCGATCTGCTAGGGGCATTAAAAATTGCTATTCGGATAAATCATCCACGAGTGGATTGGATGCTAAATGAATTTAAGTCGCGTTGGTCGCACGATTTAGTGGTCATGGATAAGTGGTTTGCGATGCAAGCATCCCAAGAGTGTACTGATATTCTAGCCAAACTTACGTTATTACAAGAGCACCCTGCGTTTAGTGTGAGTAATCCGAATAAAGTAAGAGCGTTGATTGGTACTTTTGCTATGTTTAATATTTCAGGCTTTCATGCTGAAGACGGCAGTGGATATCACTATGTGGCTGACTTTATAATGGAGTTAGACAGAGTTAATGCACAAGTTGCTGCACGTTTAGTGACTCCTTTGACACAATGGCAAAAATACAACACTGAACGTCAGAAATTAATGTGTGCACAACTTGACCGAATTATGGCAGTATCCGATTTGAGTAAAGATGTTTATGAAAAAGTATCAAAGAGCCTGGCCTAGTGGGGACTCTGACTGACCAGCTTTCGATACTTATTTTCTATTTTGAAGATTTGGATGCTCTTAATGACAGGTCTATCCGTCAAATGGTTGCTATTGAACACAGAGAGAGACCTACTATACTTGGTTGTTATTACTTTGTGCTATTTATGAATAGACATGAAACTCAAGGATAATTCGGTATATTTGTTAAGCAAAGTTCAGCTGTAGTACATTATATGGCGAACACCAGAACTAGCTGTTTGACAAACAAAAATCATGTTAACAAAGGATTTTTTGAGCACTGGTAGGATTAGTCCTTGCAGTTGCTTGTAAATAATGTAATTATTTTGTTAATAATTATAAGTGAAGTATTACTATAATCACATACGTGGTGTTTCAGGAGAATAAAAACTATGATAAATAGCCCCACCTTGTTCCAAAAATCCAAACTTGCAATAGGCGTTGCTGCTTTATTTGCTGCATCGACTTTGCCTGCCCATGCTGCAGATTTTGAGTTTGGTGATGTGACCGTAAACATTGATTCTACTTTTACTGTTGGTACAAGTATTAGAGTTGAAGATCGTAATATGAACCTTATTGCTAAGGCTAACCAACCAGGTCTAGATTGGACTGGATATACTGCTCTAGGTAATGTTGTATATCAGAACCAGGACGTATGGGCTCAGCAAGTAGGTGGCTATTCATCCAATGGCGATCTTGGCAATTTAATGAATGATCCAGGTGATGCGTTTTCTACTCAGTTCTCTGGTTCACATGAAATCGATATTCAAAAAGACAATATTGGTTTCTTTGGTCGAGTATTTTATTTCAAAGAATTCACAGCTGATAGCAATGATACTTGGGAGCGTCCAATTGGTGGTGGCAGCATAGATTTATGTGCCACGAAAAAAGCCGAAGAAGAACTTTGCCAAGATTTTCGTTTACTTGATGCTTTTGTATATGGTGATTTTGATTTAGGTGACATGCCTTTAACCGTTCGTGTGGGTAATCAGGTTGTCTCATGGGGTGAGTCTACATTCATCCAACACGGTATCAACACAACTAACCCAGTTGATGTTACTCGTGCACGGTCTCCAGGTGCAGAACTTAAAGAAGTATTTATCCCTGTCGGTATGGTTTACGCTTCATTAGGTTTAACTGAAAATGTTAGTATTGCGGGTTATTACCAATATGATTGGCAGCGTTCACGCTTACCTGTTGCTGGTTCTTATTTTGCAACAAATGACTTTGCAGGTGAGGGCGGTCAAGCTTCGACTATCCAATTAGGTTTCTCTGGAAACCCTGATATTCATTTAGATTTCTTACTTTCTGAACTCAACGCAATTGGGTCTCAAGCCAACGGTCTACTGACTGCTGGTGGTGGTAATCCAGCTGCACTAGCCCCACTTGCACAAGCAATGCTAGCGTATCCAACAAAGGTTGCTATTCGTGGTGAAGGTGATTCTGCACATACTGACGCGGACGATGCTGGTCAATATGGTTTAAAAGTATCTTGGTTTGCTGAAGATTTAAATGAAACCGAGTTTGGTTTCTATCACATGAATTATCATAGTACTCGTCCATTAGTTTCAGGTGTTACATCTGATTTTACACAAGGTGGCATTATTGGTGATCTGGCTTATTTAGCACAAAATACGGTTACCAAAGATAACATAATGGACTTAAATACATTCACTAAGGCTGAATTTGTATATCCAGAAGATATCAAATTGTACGGTGTTTCTTTCAACACTACTGTAGGTGAGACAGCAGTAGCAGGTGAAGTCTCTTACCGCCAAGATGAGCCACTCCAATTGGACGATGTTGAGCTTCTTTATATGGCTATGCCTGAACAGTTGGCAAATGCTGGTTTACGTGATGATTTAACTGGTATTTCACAGTTAAATAACATTGGTTTACGTACTGGTCCAGGTCAGAGGGCTGACGGTTACTTACTTTCTGATACGTTCCAAGCACAGGTAACGGTTTCACACATATTTGGCCCAGCCTTGGGTACAGATAATTTAGTCTTACTTGGCGAAGTAGCTTATGTTGACGTCGTTGATTTCCCAGATCCTGAGGTGGTTCGCTTAAATGCACCTGGCACAGCACGTACTGCAGATTTATTCCGTTATGTTGATGCTTCAGGTAATGTATTAGCTGATCCAGTGAATTTAGATGGTCTACACACGGGCGTATCTGATGGACCTGAAACAAATCCATTTGCTTCACAAACAGCTTGGGGTTATCGCCTATTAGCAGTTGCTGATTACAACAACATCTACGCAGGTATAAATTTACGTGCACGTGCAACATTTGCTCATGATGTTGATGGCACAACGCCTGATCCATTATTCTTATTCACAGAAGATCGTAAATCGGCGAGTGTTGCATTTACTTTTGATTACTTGAGTAAGTTCTCTGCAACAGCATCTTATAATGCGTTCTGGGGTGGTATTGGTACTACCAACGCTTTATCTGATAGAGACTTTGTATCTTTTAACGCAAAATATTCATTCTAAGTTAGGTGTAAAACATGATTAAAAAAATAAGCATCTTATCTGCAGCGCTCGCCATTACTTTTGGTTCAGTTGCTGCGCACGCAAATGTTAGTGCGACAGAAGCCGCTCGTTTAGGCGCAGACCTTACTCCAATGGGAGCTATTCAATCTGGTAATGCAGATGGTTCTATACCCGCATGGAATGGTGGTATTACTTCTGCCCCAGCAGGTTATGCGGTTGGTGACCATCACCCTAATCCATTTCCAGAAGATAAAGTACTATTTACTATTGATAGCTCTAATTACAAAGACTATGCGGAAAATCTTTCCCCTGGCCAAATGAAGTTATTCGAACTGTACCCTGACACTTATAAAATGCCGATATATCAGTCTCGTAGAACGGCTTCTTATCCAAATTTTGTTTACGAGGCAAACAAAGCTAATGCCGTTAATGCTGAACTATTAAACGGCGGTAATGGTATTAAAAATGCCATTATGGGTGTACCATTTCCTATTCCAGAGAATGGGTTAGAAGCAATATGGAACCATATCCTACGGTACCGTGGTGATAACGTTCAACGTTTTGGTGGTCAAGCAGCGGTTACGGAAGGTGGTAATTTCACGGTTATTGGTTTTGATGATCAATTAAAGATCAAATACTCAGAGCAAGGCGTTACTGCACAAGAAGTTATGGAAGACAATATCCTGTTTAAGTTTAAGCAGAATGTAACTCGTCCTGCACGTCTTGCCGGTACAGCTTTACTTGTTCATGAAACGGTAGATCAAGTAGCACAGCCTCGACAAGCGTGGACCTATAATACTGGTCAACGTCGTGTGCGTCGTGCACCTAACGTTGCATTTGATACTCCTGGAACAGGTTCAGATGGCCTACGTACTACTGATGATTTCGACATGTATAACGGTTCGCCAAATCGCTATGATTGGGAATTGAAAGGTAAACAAGAACTTTATGTCGCTTACAACAGTTACGATATACACAGCGATAAAGTATCATATGATGATGTTTTACAAGCTGGTCATGTTAATCCAGACTTAACGCGCTATGAAAAGCACCGTGTTTGGGTGGTTGAAGCTAACCTAAAAGATGAATTCCGTCATGTTTATAACAAACGTGTTTTCTACATTGATGAAGATAGCTGGCAAATAATGGTCGCTGATTTGTATGATGACCGTGGGGGTCTTTATCGAGTAGGTGTTGCACATGGTATTAATTATTATGAGGTGCCTACTTCGTGGTCTACTTTAGAAGTTTTACATGATTTAAACTCTCGTCGTTATCTTGCTTTAGGTTTGGATAACGAAGAAAAAATGTATGATTTCCAAACAGTCTTAAAGGATCGAGACTTCACGCCACAAGCCTTACGCCGAGCGGGCAGACGTTAATAACGATTGAACAACGGTTGGCTTAGGTCAGCCGTTTTACTTTATGGACTACTATGAAATTTTCTTATCTTTCTTTATTTTTTTCATTAATAGCAACACCTACTTTAGTTGCTGCACAAGATACCAGTATTTCTTCACAACTGGCTGATAAATCATTACTGTTAGATATTATCAAACTTGATGCCGAACGCTTCATGGCTGTAGGCGAACGTGGGCATATTCTTAGCGGTTCTAACCTTACGAATACGCAACAACATGTTATTCCAACTAAATCCACATTGACTGCGCTGACTCAAAATGGCAATTCAATATGGGCTGTTGGGCATGATTTAACTATCTTATATTCACCGGATAAGGGCGAAACTTGGCATTTACAGTTTCAAGATATAACTAGTGAAAAACCTTTTTTAGATGTTTTATTTTTTTCTGAGTCTCATGGAATTGCCGTTGGTGCTTATGGTGCTTTTTACCGCACACGAGATGCAGGTGTAACTTGGCAAAAAGAATTAAATGCATCTTTACTTCACCCGGATGACCAAGATTACCTCGATGAAATTCGTGAACTTGATGGAGAAGAATTTTATTTGGAAGAATTAGCTTCAATTTTACCTCACTTTAATCGTCTAAACATTGCTAATGGCGTGTTATACATGGTAGGTGAAACGGGATTAATTGCGCAAAGTAAAGATCAAGGCAGTAGCTGGGAAAGAATTGATATTGATTATGACGGTTCATTTTTTGCTTTAGCCAATACTAGTAAAGGTCTATTAGTAGCTGGTTTGAGAGGCAACACTTTTTTGCAAACAATTGATGGTTGGCAGTCTATTTCACTGTGTGAAGATGCTTCTGTCAACTCAGTCACGGTCCTTGATTCAAACACAGTATTAGCATTGCAAAACAATGGCTACTATTCCACCATTGATATTTCAGATATGTCTCGAGATGTAACATGTGCTGATAACAAAGTTTCATCTATTCAAATCCCTGAAAAAGCTTCTATTTTAAATGCAATTAGTTTTAACGACCAGATAATATCCGTTTCTGCTTCCGGTCTATCTTCTCTCAACAATAATAAGAAATAACCTATGCAAAAATTAACTCATTTTTTTGAAAGCCTCTTATTCGGGTACCGTAAAACCGTCATTGGTTTTTTCGCTATTGCGACTGTCATTTTATTATCTATGGCGACACAGCTCAAATTAGATGCTGGTTTTGAAAAAAACATTCCTCTTCAGCATGAATACATGCAGAACTATTTGAAACATCGCGCTGATTTTGATGGTGCAAATAATGTTTTAGTTTCAGTATGTGATACCTCTGGCAATATTTTTAATCAGTATTTTTTTGATACTTTAAAAAATGTTCATGACGATGTTTTTTTCATCAATGGGGTAGAACGCTCATTAGTTGTTTCTTTATTCTCTCCGGCGACTCGTTTTACTGAAATTGTTGAGGGTGGTTTCGCTGGTGGTCCAGTCATTCCCGCTGATTTTAATTCTAGTAATCCTGATGCGTTAACGAAAGTCGCACAAAATATTGAAAAAGCAGGGATTGTTGGTAATCAAGTTTCATCAGATTATAGTTGTGCCATGGTAAAAGCCCAGCTTTTATCTACAGATCCTGAAACAGGTGAAGACTTGAATATGCTACAAATTGGTAATCAATTAGAGAGCGACTTACGTAGTAAATATGAAAATGAGAAAATTACAATACACATTATTGGTTTCTCTAAAATGATTGCTGATGTAGCTAATGGTGCTAAAGATGTTCTCTTCTTCTTTGCCGTTGCAATTGCTATTACTACGGTTATGGTCTTCATTTTTTCTAAGTCTCTCATGTTAACTATCTTACCAATAATATGCTCCTTAGTTGCCGTCATTTGGCAATTAGGTTTGTTAACATTGTTTGGTTTTGGCTTAGATCCTATGTCTATTTTGGTACCGTTTTTGGTCTTTGCCATTGGTGTGAGTCATGGCGTACAAATGATCAACGCAGTTGGGAATAAAGTGGTTGATGGTTTAACAAGTTTAGCTGCATCTAAACTTGCATTTGCATCTTTATTAATTCCTGGTGGCATTGCCTTGCTGTCGGATACTGTTGGGTTCTTAACTTTACTTGTTATCGATATCGGTATTATTAAAGAACTCGCTATCACTGCAAGTATGGGTGTGGCGGTTATTATTTTGACAAACTTGTTTCTGTTACCGGTATTAATGTCTTTTGTTTCATTTAATGCAGCATATCATAAACGTGCGAAACAAAAAGTCGCTAATCCTACAGACTGGTCGGCCTTTGCAAAGTGTTGTGAAAAGCCTAAAGCGATTATCATTGTTAGTGTCACTGCAATCTTATTTATTTTGGGTGCTTTGCAAGCTAGTACACTTAAAATTGGGGACTTACACCCAGGTGCTCCAGCATTACATGAAGACTCTCGATACAACCAAGATACATTTTTGATTACAGACAAATATGAAATCACAGTTGATTATATTTCCGTCTTGGTGGAAGCATACCCAGAAGCATGTACCTCATTTTCAGTGATGAATGCTATTGATGAATTTCAGTGGCGTATGAGCGGTATTGATGGAGTACAATCCGCGGTATCTTTACCGCACGTTGCTAAGAAGATTAATGCTGGATACAACGAAGGTAATCCAAAATGGAACATCTTACCGCGTAATGAAGCAGTTTTAGTTCAGTCAATCGCTCGTATTCCTTCTTCTACAGGATTGCTTAACGGTGATTGTTCGGTCATGCCTGTCATTTTGTTTATGACGGATCATAAAGCTGAAACAATCACTCGAGTTGTGGATGCGATTAAGGAATACCGTCAATTATATGCTGCTGAAGGTTTGAATTTCGCATTAGCTTCAGGCCCAGTGGGAGTTATGGCAGCTACAAATGAAGCAGTTGCTGCTGCGCAAAACCCTATGTTGCTATATGTTTTTGGCGCCGTTATTATTTTGTGTTTAATGAGTTTCAAATCACTTCGTGCAACCTTGTCAGTTGTTCTGCCATTATACGTTGTATCAGTTTTAGCCCAGGCGTTGATGACCTTTTTGGAAATTGGGTTAACAGTATCAACCTTACCTGTTATAGCATTAGGTGTGGGTATTGGAGTTGATTATGGTATTTATATTCTTTCAACTATGATGCGTAAATTAGATGAAGGTTCTGATGTTCAAGAAGCGTATTTAACTGCCTTACAAGAACGTGGTAGTGCTGTTTTATTCACAGGTATTACTCTAGCAATAGGGGTGAGTACTTGGGTATTCTCAAGCTTAAAATTCCAAATGGATATGGGGATTCTGTTGACCTTTATGTTTATTGTAAACATGCTTGGGGCTATTTTAGTTTTACCTGCGGTAGCACGTTTACTATGGTGGAATCGCAAAGGAACAAATAAACAACATAATTCAGTAAAGAAAGTTGTCTAAATAAAATTTAATTTTATAGCTTTATGCAATAAAAAGGGCGTTTATCGCCCTTTTTTTATATATTTTTGCATACTTATTTATATTGTGAATTTATTGTAAAATTAAGGGTTTTAATCACTGAAATATTTCGTCAGAATAGAAAGAATTTCATAATTTATGTCCAATATAATAAGAACATTTTGGCTAAATTATATCCGAAACGAATCTAAGGATAAGACAATGACGGTTTCTAAAACATCGGTTATCTTCGACAAAGTATTGCGTTATATCGACAGCAAGTCTGATAAAAAGGACGCTCAACTCATCCAGCGTTTTGCTCAAATATTATTTAAAAATATATCAACCGATGACCTGTCTGGCCGAACAGATAGTGACCTTTACGGTGCGACCTTGTCTTTATGGCAAAAATTTTATCAATTTGATGCTACCCAACCTGCTATTCGTGTCTTCAATCCAAAAATCAATAAAGATGGTTGGCAATCAGAACACACTATCGTTGAAGTACTCGTCAAAGACTCTCCTTTTTTAGTGGATTCGATTCGCATGTGTTGTAATCGCTTAGGGCTCACAACGCATCTTTTATTGCACAGCCCAATTGCCGTGCAACGTGACAAGAACTTATCAGTACAATCGTTTAGCACTGATACCAAAGAACAAGCACATGAAACAGTATTTTTGATTGAAATTGACCGACAAGGTTCCCAAAGTGCATTACAAGCTATCGCAGATGAGATCAGTTCGGTAGTTACTGAAGTGAACTTGGTGGTAGGGGATTGGTCTCCACTCAAAGAACAACTTTTGAAGACCCAAGAAATTATCAAGAATTCTTCCTTTGCTTATCCAGCATCGCTCAAGTCACAAGCTTTGACGTTCATTAAATGGTTGTCCGATCATAATTTTACGCTAATGGGTTATCGTTATTACAGTGTTACGTCTAAAGATGGTGATTTTGTTTGGACTCCACACGACAACTCTAGCCTTGGGATTATGAAAAATACCACTCGTAAACGTGAGCGTAAGATATCAAATTTACCTTCCACTGCTCGAGCGGTAACCCTAAACTCAGAGCCACTAATATTAACCAAGACTACAAGTATGGCACGTGTCCATCGTCCTGCATATATTGATTATGTAGGTATTAAAGAACATGATGCTTCGGGTAAGGTAATAGGTGAGCATCGCTTCTTGGGTTTATATTCAGCATCCTTATACAATTCATCAGTAATGGATGTACCAGTCTTAGGGCACAAAATTAACGAAGTTATTGCGCTAGCAGATGTTTATCAAGGCTCCCATGCTAACAAATCAATTATTAATATTTTAGAAACCTATCCACGTGATGAATTACTGCATTCTACTCCTGAAGAATTAGTCAAAATTGTCACAGGGATATTTCAAATGCAAGAGCGCGGCATTACTAGAATGTTTACGCGCAAAGACGCCTTTGGTCGTTTTATTTCTTGTTTAGTATACGTTCCCAGAGAGCGTTACAACACCGCTTTACGCAAGGCGACTCAAGCCTATTTGAAACAAGCGTTTGCAACAAAACAAGATGTTGAATTTACTACTTATTTTTCAGAAAGTGTCTATGCTCGAACGCATTACATTATAAGGGTAAGTGATAATACGACAGCTTACCCCATCGCTGATATAGAACACAATGTGATTGAGTTAAGTAAAACATGGGACGACCGTCTGGCAAGTGTGATCCGTTCATCATATGGCGAAGCTAAAAGCGTGAAGTTAATTAATCGCTATACTCAGCATTTTAGTCAAGCGTATATGGATGAATATCTGCCCAGTGCTGCGTTAGGCGATATTAACAAATTAGAGCAACTTAACGCAGACAATCCACTTGATATGTTGTTTTATCGTTCTCAAGAAACCGACTCTACCAGCCAAGCTGTGCGTTTAAAACTATACCATAGGCATACACCTATTCACCTTTCCGACGTTTTGCCAATACTGGAAAATTTTGGTCTACGTGTGATTGATGAGACCCCTTACAAAATTAAAGATGCGGATGATCAAGCTAATTGGATCATGGATTTTTCTATGTTACATCCTGCATTTCCGACAGCTGACATGACCGTATCGCAACAATTATTTCAAAGTGCATTTAGACAAGTATGGACCAAACATTTAGAAGACGATGCGTTTAATCGGCTGATTTTGTCTGCAAATGCAACGGGCCGTAATGTCACTATTCTGCGCGCATATGCTAAGTACATGCGACAAACAGGTAGTTCTTTTGGCTTTGAGTATATTGCCAATACCATGTCTGCGTACCCTGAAATCAGCAGTCTTATTATTCAGCTATTTGATATTCGCTTCAATCCTGACCGTAAGTTTTGTCAAGCTAAGCAAGACGAATTTGAAGAGATGATTTTAGCTTCACTTGATAAAGTCTCTAACTTAGATGATGACCGTATTATTCGTCGTTATTTAGATATGATCAAAGCAACGGTGCGAACAAACTTTTATCAAAATACCTTAATTGGTGAGCAAAAGCCTTACGTTTCATTCAAATTGATGCCTGAACTTGTCCCTGACATGCCTTTGCCTCTACCAAAATATGAGATCTTTGTTTATTCACCACGCGTCGAAGGTGTTCACCTTCGCGGAGGAAAAGTTGCAAGGGGTGGATTGCGCTGGTCTGATAGAAAGGAAGATTTTCGAACGGAAGTACTTGGCTTAGTTAAAGCACAGCAAGTCAAAAATACCGTTATTGTCCCTGTTGGTGCTAAAGGTGGGTTTATTTGTAAACAAGCACCAACAGATAACACACGTGCTGCGTTGATTGCCGAGGGTCAAGATTGTTACCGTATTTTCATTCGCAGCTTACTAGACGTGACGGATAATATTATTGATGGTGAGATTGTGCCAGCCAGAGATGTAGTCCGTCATGATGAAGATGATGCTTATCTTGTTGTTGCGGCAGATAAAGGTACTGCTACGTTTTCAGATATTGCCAATGAGATTGCCGAAGAATTTGATTTTTGGTTGGGCGATGCTTTTGCTTCTGGTGGCAGTGTAGGTTATGACCATAAAGGTATGGGGATTACTGCAAAAGGGGCTTGGGAGTCGGTTAAACGTCATTTCCGTGAGATGGGTGTTGATTGTCAAACCACAGAGTTCACGGCTGTTGGTATAGGAGATATGGCTGGAGATGTATTTGGTAACGGAATGTTGTTGTCGGAACACACCAGGATTATTGCTGCTTTTAACCATATGCATATCTTCTTTGACCCAAATCCGAATGCTGAGGCTTCCTTTGCTGAACGCCAACGTTTATTCGCAGACCCCACTTTAAATTGGGCGAATTATGACACATCTCTTATCAGTACTGGCGGTGGTGTATTTGCACGTTCTACAAAATCCATTAAATTAACAACGGAAATGCAAGAGTGGCTCAATACGTCTAAAACATCGATGCCACCGAATGAACTGATCCATAATATTTTGCAAATGTCCGTTGATTTGATTTGGAATGGTGGTATTGGTACCTACATAAAATCAGCTTCAGAGTCTCATGCGGAAGTCGGAGATAGAGCCAATGACGATGTCCGTGTCAACGGTACACAAGTCAAAGCCAAAATTGTGGGTGAGGGTGGAAATTTAGGTGCTACTCAACTGGGTCGTATTGAATATGCTAAACTTGGTGGCCGGATAAACACTGACTTTATAGATAACGCTGGTGGTGTCGATTGTTCTGATAATGAAGTGAATATTAAGATTTTACTTAACGACCTGGTCAAAAATGGTGATCTCACTTTAAAACAACGCAATGCTTTGCTGTATTCCATGACTGATGATGTGTCTGAGTTAGTCCTGGATGATTGTTATCGTCAAACTGAATCAATTTCAATTAATGCTTTGGGTGGAGCTGGTCACTTACGTGAACAATCACGCTTTATTAACGGTTTAGAAAAATCAGGTAATTTGAATCGTGAATTAGAGTTTTTACCGAGTGATGAAGAAATGTCAGATCGTCTTGCCGATAACACTGGACTAACTCGGCCTGAATTATCTGTTTTAATTTCTTATAGTAAAATGGTACTCAAAGAAGAACTGAATACACCGGAAATTACAGATAATAATTATTACAAAGATTTATTAATAAATGCCTTCCCAGTTGAGTTACGCAAAAAATATGTAAGTAATATGGATAACCATCCCTTGCGTGCAGAAATTATTGCGACCAAGTTGACTAACCAAATGATCAATACGATGGGTTTTAACTATACATATCGTATGCAAGAAGAGACAGGGGCCAAAGTTGCCGATATTGCACAGGCTTTCAGTATTGTTGCTGGTGTTTATGGATTAGATGAATTGTGGACAGGTGTACAAGAACTCGATGCCCAAATCGATGCTCAACTACAGTTGACGTTACTGAATAATATCCGTCGCTCCTTGCGTAGATCGGCACGTTGGTTTATTAGAGAAACGACTAAGTTTACGTCGATTGAATCTGCTATAGCTTTTTATCGTCCTATGTTTAAAGAGTTAAGCGAAAATATTGACCAATACTTAGTCCCTGAAGAAGTCTCTGTATTAACTCAACTTACTGCTAGCTATGTTAGTGCTGGTGTGCCAGAACTTTTAGCACACAAAATTGCAGTACTGAGTAATTCATTCAGTGCATTTGATTTGGCACACATTGTCCAGAATACCCAAGCTCCTAAAAACGTGGTTGCGCGTACTTATTATCAAATGGGTTATCAGTTACAACTGCATTGGTTCCTGGATCAAATTAATAATATTTCAGTTAATAACCATTGGCAGGCATTGGCTCGAGCATCTTGTAGAGAGGAGTTAGATCATCAGCAACGCGCTATTACCTGTGCATTTTTGTCGGAATATAACAATTTGACTGATAATTCAGAGGTGGATCCTGCACTTTGCGCTTGGATGGAAGACAACGCGATATTGATAGAGCGCTGGTGTAGCATGATGAGTGAGTTTAAAACTAGTACGACACATGAGTTTGCTAAATTCTCTGTGGCTTTAAGAGAACTATTACTGTTGAGTAACAAAGTAAACAGTTAACAGTTAACAGAGTAAAGTTTAAAAAACTCAACAATAAAAACCGCTATATTGTATAATATAGCGGTTTTTTTATAGCTTTACTTTTATACTTTGGAGAGTCCA
>Ga0209955_1000171_pt1 | contig 26204 bp, 17 predicted proteins | sample SalPonA_A_H2O_MG_FD_185716 | JGI IMG/M metagenome (GOLD analysis project Ga0209955, IMG submission 185716) | Water microbial communities from South San Francisco under conditions of wetland restoration - Salt Pond MetaG R2A_A_H2O_MG (SPAdes)... | ecosystem: Environmental > Aquatic > Non-marine... | reverse complement strand
AAGACACTAACATTACAGGCACAATTACACACGTAGGTGACACAGTACAAACTGGTAATACTACACAAACTGGTAATTTAACTGTTAACGGTTTAGTAACAATTTCAAGTGCAACACAGTTTGAAGACGTTAATATTGATGGCAATGTAGTAACTACTACACTTTCTAATTCAGATTTAGAACTACGTGCAAACGGCACAGGCGAAGTTATTGTTCCTAATAACGATGTTGTTATTGATAATGATCTAGAAGTAACAGGAACAATTACTACTGGTGATATTTCAAGTTCAGGTACAATTACTGCAAATAGATTTAGCACAGGTGACATCTTAATTGATGACAACATCATTACTACAACTACAAGTAACTCAAACCTAGAACTACGTGCTAACGGTACTGGAGAAATTTATGTTCCGTTAAACGATGTTACTATTGAGCAAAATTTAACTGTTAACGGAACAACTGATCTAGAAGATACAAACATTGTAGGCAATGTAACACACGTTGGAAATTACACACAAACTGGCGATCACACACTTACAGGTAACCTAACAGTAAGTGGTGCAGTTAACATTACTAGTGCAATGCAGTTTGAAAATATACAAATTGCAGGCAATGTAATTGAAACAACTCTATCAAACAGTGATTTAGAGTTACGTGCAAATGGCACAGGGAACATTGTTGTACCAAATAACGATGTTGAAATAATTAACGACCTTACTGTAGGTGCAACTATATTTGTTGAAGATATTACTGCTGTTGGTTCTATTACTGCTAATAACTTTACAACTGGCGATATATTAATTGACGACAATTATATTACTACTACAACATCTAACAGTGACTTAGAATTACGTGCTAATGGCACAGGCAGTATAATTGTAGATGACTTTACAATTAACGGATCTACTATAACAACAACTGGCGACTTTACAATTGAACCAGGATCAGAAAACGTTATTGTAAACAGTACAGGTGCAATTAAGATACCGACTGGTACTACACTAGAACGACCTGCTACTCCTACAACTGGCCAAATTCGTTATAACAGCGATCTACAAAGATTTGAAGGCTACAACGGAACAAACTGGATTATACTACAAGGTGTAGAAGATTTAGACGGTGACACTAAGATTACTGCTGAATTAACTGAAGGTTCAAATGACGGCGTAATTAGATTCTATAGTCAAGGAAGTTTAATTGCAGATTTGGATGCAACTAGACTAAATGCAGAGCGTGTAACCGTAGATGATATTCAAGTAGATAACAATGAGATAAGTACTGTAACATCTAATACTGACCTAGTATTTGCTGCACAAGGTACAGGTTCTGTTAAGTTTGAAAACTTCGCAATCAAGAATAACACTATACTAAATACCTCAGCAGATAGTGTTACGCTATTTGAAAATACAAACAATGGTTATGTTAAATTTGACGGCACATACGGCTTAGTTATACCAAGCGGTACAAGTGCAGAACGTCCGGGTATTGCTTACCGCGAAGTTGGTATGCAAAGATTTAACACAGACGACCAACGTGTTGAAGTATTTGACGGTGTGCAGTGGGTAAGTGTTGCAGGTGCAGAAGCAGGTCTATCGCCGAACGATGCAAATGATCTTGCAATAGAAACAGTATTATATTTGGGATAAAAAGATGGCAACGATATTTAAAAATAAAGTAGTAAAAGAAATAGGAACTGTACCGGTAGACATACTAGAAACAAGTCCTTCTCAACGTGCTACTGTTATCGGTTTAAGTTTAACTAACCTTACATCATCATTTGTGTATGTAAGCGTATTAATTTCAGATGATACTAGCGTAACCGGATACTATCTAAAAGATACTATATTGCCGGCTAACACTAGTTTACGAGTAGTGTCAACTGGAGAAAAGTTAATCATTGCACCATCTAACAAATTATTAATTCAGTCAAGCACTAATGATAGTGTTGATGTTGTAATGAGCTATGTGGAGATTGTATAAATGAGTTATTATATTGGAAGTAATCCGCAAGATGTACTTAACGGTATTATTAAAAGATATTTTTATGGTCTTCGCAGGAATCAAGATGGAGAACTATATCTTATCAGAATTGATCAGCTTCAAGGCGGTGAAGAAAATATTGTTGTAATTAACGACTTAGGAATTGAAGAAGAAAACTTTCCAGACTTTGAAGAAGGCATTGACTTTTTTGAAGGAGTTGACGAAGACGGCAATGTTTTATATCCAAATTTAAGATATCCCCAGTTTAAATGGGATGGTAGATCGTTGGAATATTATATAGAACAAGATAGTGGGTTTTTAGTACAAAAAGTATCTGAAGCTCATACATATGAAGATAACATTTCTACACCAGGATTTGGTGAAGTACCTGATGATGACGTAATTCGATAAGAGGTTTTTATAAATGGCAGAGTTTAAGTTAGATAGATTTAAGTATAACTGGAAAGGCGATTGGCAGTCTGGGTTAGAATATAAAAGAGACGACATAGTAAGAGTTAACGGTAAGACATTTGTTTGTGTACTAACTCATACATCAAGTGCAACGTTTGGGCAAGATTTAAATGCAATCTTGCCGAATTCAGATCCACCGCAATTACAACCTAGATGGATTCTAATGACTAGCGGTAAGAGTTTTATAGGTGACTGGCAAACTGGCACTGCATACAATCTAGGAGATATTGTTTTATACTACGGAACATTATGGTTATGTACTGGAACACATGTATCATCAGACTTTGCTAGTGACGCAGATAATTGGGAAACATTCACTAAAGGTATTAAATTTGTAGGTAACTGGGAAGCCGATACTACTTATGGTCATGGTGCAATTGTTAAGTATAACGGAATAGTATACAAATGTTTAGTAGCACATACTTCACAGACAACTTTAGAAGATAATATAGACGATTGGGAAGTGTTTTTTGAAGGAGTACTTTACCAAAGTAGTTGGAGACCGGATGAAGAATATCGTGTAAACGATATTGTTAAGTATGGCGGATCTTTATTTAAGTGTACAAATACGCATACCTCTACTAATGAATTTTCAGAAGATCATTTTGTTTTAGAATTTCCTGGATTTCAAAACGAATTAGAATGGGATTCGGAAACAATTTATAACGAAGGTGATATTGTAAGATATGGCGGAATTAGTTATCTAGCAGTTAACAATAATATAGACAGTAATCCTGATGAAACATTTAACGATAGTACATCTAATTGGATAGTACTTTCTAAAAGTTATAATCTTAAAGGCGAGTGGTCTGTTGAAAGTAGTTATAGAACTGGAGATGTTGTCCAGCGCGGCGGCATGTTGTATATTGCTAAACGAGACATAGGCGAAGCCAACGATGACGGATCGTCGATAGACTATTTAGACCCTGAAATTTGGGAATTAATTATACCAGGTAAAAAATACTCTGGAAATTGGAATACAAATAATCTGTATTCAGTAGGCGATGTAGTATATCATTTAGGCACTGCTTACAGATGTAATTTCGAACATGTTGCTTCAAATGAAAACTTCCCAGGAGATAACGGTAACATATATGATTACTGGGATGTCTTAATCCAATCTGGCGCACCGGGCGGGTTACACGACAAAGGCGACCTATTAACTTACGGATTGTCAAGGGAAAACGTCGGTGACGGAAGCACATTGAGCGACACACGGGTACCGATAGGTACTCCGGGACAGGTGTTATCTGTAAGTCCAGACTTAGAAGTGTTCTGGCGTACTAGACTAAATGATGCAGATGTTGTATATGTTTCTGCATACACAGGTGTCGACGACGAAGGATACGGAACATCTTTATCAAGGCCGTTTAAAACTATTAAGTATGCAGCTGAATACGTTGAAGATACTTTTGCTCCTGGCAGACCAGTTAAGATATCAGTATCAACTGGCAGATACGAAGAAATTGGACCAATTGTTGTTAATGCAGGTTGTGCAATAGTCGGTGATGAATTAAGATCTACTACGGTGGTAGCAACTCCACCTATTGATGAATATCAAAATGACTATCAATATGTGGATGATTACATTGATTACTTTTACTCGATATTGTTTGACGTTATTAATGGCAATATTATTGAAAAATCAGAAAACAACACTGAAGAACAAGTAATTGATTTGCCGCCAACTAGCTTAGATGCTGCAAACCGAATTGTTGAATTAGCAGAAATATGGAAACAGTATGTAACATTTAGAATTGCCGACGGCGAAGTAGATCCTCCGTTTGAAGGAACAAATACACCAACACAAGATGCATTTTTACGTAATGCAAGTACTGCTCTTGAATTAAATCGAGTGTTTCTTGCAAAAGAAATTCTAGAATATTTAAAAACAACGTATCCAGAAATTACATGGAATGAAACAAGAATTAAATCCGATGTTAAATCTTTTATTAGAGGTATTTACAAAGATTTAAGACTTGTGTCAGGCGATTACTTTACTTTACAAAGTGCTAGAAGGTATACTAATGCAGTAACTGGTTCTCAAAATGACGATATCTTTTATATGAGAGACACTACTGGTTTAAGAAATATGACTACAGAAGGTCTAACTGGAGCGTTAAATCCGCCCGGAGTATTTGACTTGTATCAACGACCTACAGGCGGTGCGTGTGTTAGCTTAGATCCAGGATGGGGCCCAGACGACGATCGTGTTTGGATCAACAATAGGTCTCCTTACATTCAAGGTGTAACGAATATAGGAGATCGTTGCGTGGGCATGAAAGTTGACGGTAATCTACACAACGGTGGTAACAAGTCAATGACTGCTAACGATTTTACACAAGTGTTAAGTGATGGTATTGGAGCTTGGGTTTCTAATAACGGTAGAGCAGAACTTGTATCTGTATTCACATATTACTGCCAAGTAGGTTATTTTGCAGAAGACGGCGGCATTATTCGTGCTACAAACGGTAACAATTCTTATGGAAGTTTTGGATCTGTTGCATCCGGAAACGATCCTGACGAAGTACCACAAACATGTACTGTAATGAATAGAAATAACGAAGCACAAGTTGAAACAGCATTTGCTGGCGGCACAACTGATGAGATTTTAATATTTGAATATGCCAATGCAGGTGAACATTATACAAATGCTTCTGCTTCTATTGTAGGTGCTGGTGAATTTGCTAGTGTCGAATTTAATGACTTTAGAGATAAAGCAATCTTTAATGCTAGATTAATAAACACTTCTGGTTCAGGATCACAGGGAGGAAGTAACTATCTAGTAAGACAAGGTTCTGCACAAATAACAGCAGACGCAACAAATACACTTAAATTGTCACAGTCTGATCCAACCCAATTTGAAGAAGAAATTACCGGAATGAGAGTAATAATAATTTCCGGCAAGGGTGTAGGTCAATACGGATATATATCTGGTTATGATCCAGTTTTAAAAGAAATAACTGTATCTAAAGAGTCGGATGATACTCTTGGCTGGGACCACCTTATTCCGGGAACACCGTTAGTAACCGATTTAGATAGCACCGCAGTTTATCGAATTGAGCCTAGAATAAGTGTAACACATCCCGGATTTAGTTCTGAATCGTATTCTTTTCCGACTAATCGAACTTTTGCAGATGTTACATACGGAAATATATATAGACAATTTTTTAATATTCAAGGACAACAGGGATCTGGTTCAAGTTTAGATCTACTAGCAGAACCGGCAACATTTAATGTAGTTAGAAACGGATCAGTATATGAAGTTACAGTTAATGATCCTGGAGTAGGCTATCGTGCAGGTGATAATATTACACTTTCTGGAACGCTATTTAACGAACTTTCACCAGAAAATGATATTGTTATTACAGTACAGTCTGTAACTGATGATAGTACAAATAGTATAGATGAATTTACGTTTACAGGATCTCCAGGATTGCCTAGGTTTGTTGCTTTAGCGCAGCCTAACTTTGCATATTGGGGCGAAGACGGACAAAGCTGGAACGAAATTACGTTACCGTTTGTAGGAAATTGGACTAAAGTAATTTCCGGAATGAATAGATTTGTTGCTATTCCTAGAAATCAAAATAGAATTGCATACTCTGCAACAGGTGAAGAATGGGTATCAAGAAGTTTGCCATTAAGTGCTTCTTGGTCAGACGGTGTATATGCAGATGGAAAGTTTGTTATTGTATCTAGTAACTCTGACGATGTAGTTTATAGCGAAGACGGTTTAACATGGAACGACACTCAGATACCTGAAGATACTGTAGGCGATAGTACTATTGCATCTTGGGCAGGAGTAACATATTCCTTTGGTAAATTTGTAGCAGTTTCGAACAATGATAGAAGTGTTGCTATTTCAGAAGACGGGATAACATGGGAACGACTAGATAATGCACTTCCAGATATTGGGCAAGATTATGACTTTATTGGTCTAGAATCAGGAAATAACAGGATTATCGGATTGTCGTCAGATGGTATTATAGTTTATTCTTTAGATGGAGAAACATGGTATCAAGGAACAACTATTCCGACTATAGATGAGGACAGAGGACCAGATACTGGAATTGTAACTCTGTCGTTTACATTTAGTCAATTTAAGTTTTCTCAAGGTGTGTTCTTTGCAATATCAAACACTGATAACGAAAATACACCTGTTAGTAGATGTATTACTACAGAAGATGGATTAAAGTTATATGAAAGAAATCTCAGCACAAGCCAGCGTTGGACTGCATTAACTTTTGCTACTATTAATGAAATTCCAACTTGGATTGCACTAGCTGATGATCAAACTAGTCAGGCAGTAGAACATATAGTTACTGGCGCACAAGCTAAACTTAGAGCTGATGTGTTCCAAGGAAAATTCCAAACTGTTAAAATTTGGGATCCAGGTAGTGGATATGTAGGAACACCACCAGTAGTAACAGTTACGGATAATCAGTTTATTTCGGAGGTTGAAATAGATTTACGATTAAGTAACGGAGTCTTAGCTCAACCTAATTTTGTAAATAGAGGTACAGGTTATAGAACAAGTACATCAGAAATTACAATCTCAGGTGACGGATATGCTGATATTATTCCGGAAGGAAACACCCTTACTATTTCAGGTTGTGTTACTGTTCCAGGTGTTGGTGTGCAAATTAGGATTGCTGGTATAGAAGACTTGAACACTCAAGATCCAGATGATCTGTTGTTGTTTGCAGGTGTTGCTGTAGAAGATTTAGGTGATGACGGTTCAGGACAACAAACAAGACTAGTACGATTTACAATCAGTCCGTCATTAGATAACGAATACAATCTAGAACACGGAACACAAGTTTTCTTAAGAGAACGTTATTCGCAATGTCGAATCTCAGGACACGATTTCCTAGATATCGGAACTGGTAACTTTGAAGAAACTAATTATCCGGAAATATACGCAGACGGAAATTACTTCCTTGCTGCTCCGGAAAACGAAGTGCTTGAAACTAATGGCGGACGAGTATTCTATGTAAGTTCAGACCAAGATGGTAACTTTAGAACAGGCGAATTGTTTAGTGTACAACAGGCGACTGGTATCGTTACAATTAGCGCAGAGTTCTTTGAATTAGATGGTCTTTCAGAATTATCATTAGGTGGTGTAAGACTTGGTGGTTCAGGAGCAGTAGTTAGAGAATTCTCAACTGATCCTACAATGAGTGAAGACACTAACAACGTAGTACCTACACAAAGAGCTATTGCAACATTCCTTGCAGATAGACTATCGGTTGGCGGCGAAAACTTAGAAACAAACGATATTAGAGCAGGATTTGTACAAGTAGGTAGCGAAGAAAACAGAATTGAACATTCAGCAGACAGGAACATTGTAATTCCTGTAGATGTAGTGTTCGACGGCGAAGACGAATTTGGAAAGAAAACAAATGTTAGCGGAACAATAATATCACAAATGTTGTATTTTAGGAGCATCAATGATACCATACAATAAACCAACATCAAATTTAAAGATAAATACTTTAACGGAGTTAAAACAAAATGGCAGAATTTAAATTAGGACGAATTAGATTTGTTTGGAAGGGAGATTGGGCTTCCGACTTTACATACTACAAAGACGATGTTATCTCTTTTGGTGGCAAAGTATACATTTGTGTATTAGGACATTCTAGTTCAGCAGATTTCTTTACAGATCTAGACATTATTCCATCTAAATGGAATCTAGTATCAGACGGTCAATCTTGGAAGGGAGATTGGCAACCGCAAACATCATACATTTACGATGACATTGTTAAGTATGGTGCAAGACTTTATATATGTAAAACAAATCATACATCTGCTGAAGATTCAACAGTTTTTATCGAAAATGATTTAGGTTTTTGGGATATTTTTGCAGAAGGGTTAGACTGGAAAGGAAACTGGTCTACAGAAACAAATTACAAACTAAATGACTTTGTTAAGTATGGCGGAAGCACTTATGTATGTATAGAAACTCATATATCTTCTGCTACCGAAGCTGACGGCCTTGAAGTTGATCTTGATAAGTGGCAAGCATTTAATAACGGATTTGATTATAAATCTTCATGGGCACCATTTGTTAGATATAAACTAAATGATGTAGTTAGATATGGTGCTGGTCTTTGGATTAACGTTGTTGCACATACATCGACTACAAACTTTGCTGATAATTCCGATAAGTTTGAAAAGTTTGTCGATGGCTTCCAATACGAAAATGAATGGGAAGTTCAAGTACAATATCAACCAGGTGATGTTGTGCAATACGGCGGCAACCAATATATTTCAAAGACAGATAACACTGCTATTAAACCAATTGACTCAACAACAGATTGGGATATTTTCTCAGAAGGTTTACGTTTCTTAGGTGACTGGAATGAAGATAGCTCAAACTTCGAATATCTTGTAGGTGATGTTGTTAGATTGGGCGGATTTACTTATCGCTGTATCTTAGATAACCAAAATCAACAACCACCGAATGCAACTTACTGGTCTAGATTAAATAGTGGGTTTGAATGGCGCGGAGAATGGATAGACGATCAGGAATATGTTGAAGGAGATGTTGTTCGTTTCGGTGATAACTCTTACGTATGTATTAAAGCACACATTTCAGAAGGAGACGACTATTCATCACTAAGCACCGGCGCAGAAGGTTCGCGTCCTGACTCAGCAGACAGCGGTCAGTACTGGAGTATTCTTGCAGTAGGCACAGAACAAAGTGTTCTAACTACTACAGGCGATATGGTATACTATAGTGGTAGCGCACCAACAAGATTACCAATTGGTCGAGATGGTCAAGTACTAACAGCAAATGCAGATAGTTTACCAGAATGGACTTTCTTAGGCGCAGTTGAAGACGTTTATTATGTTGCAGAACACGGTAAAGATCAGCCTGCGCCAGAATATGGACAAACTATTGACCGTCCATGGAAAAGTATCAGATATGCAACAGAGCAAGTAGAAAACGGTGCTAAAAATCCTGATGCAAGAACATTATTAGAACTTAACAGAAAATTTATTCAACGAGAAATTGTTGAATGGACAGACTTTCAGATTGCAGAAAACAACACTCCGTTTACTTCTAGTTTCGAATACAATAGTGCAAAGTGCGAACGAGATATGGGATATATTGTTGATGCACTTATATGGGACATTACTCACGGCGGAAACGTTCGTACTAGAGAAGCAGCATTAAAGTATGTAAATGAAGCATCTAACTTCTACACCCTAGGACAAGAAGCAGAAACAGTTGCTTCTATTAACTACGGTTTAACAGTTATTGAAGCAGTACTAAACCAAACTGCTCCATCGGTAAATTACCAAGCAACTAATGGAGATAACTCAACTGCTATAGTTGATCAGTACTTTGATAGTGCATTGCGTATAGAAGATAGTGTATATCCAGAAATACAATCTCTGGTAAAAATTATTACTGATGCAATTACTGCAGGTAACGATGCTAATATCCCAGCAAGATTAATAAGAAACACTCTTATTAAAGTTTCAACAGGTAGATACTATGAAACGTTACCGATTATAGTTCCTGCAGAATGTTGTATTCTAGGTGATGAACTTAGATCGACTAATGTATCACCTAGAAAAGCATCTAACAGCACACTTACACCTAAACAAGACTTTAAATATAGCTCTGCTGCATTAGAACGTTTAGAAGAAATTGTAGGTGATATTGTTACAGGCGCAGAAGTTATACCTACTGTAGGAAACACAGAAATCCAATCAAGAGAATGGCCTTATGCTGAAACTGATTGGGTTGCTCCGCAAGTAACAAAACTAGCAAGAAATATTAGAAAAAGAATTGATATTGGCTTAGGTGAAAAACGAGATAGAATCCTTAAAGAAACCCATGAAATGGGCTCTAGACGAGAGTATGGAGTAGCACGTGATTTAAATCTTTTAAACAAAGACTTTATCAAAGAAGAGATTATTGCATTCATTGCAGATCAGTATCCGACTATAAAGTATTCAAAAACTAAATGTAGACAAGATGTAGGATTTATTATTGATTCGGTTGTTTATGATTTAATATACGGCGGAAACTGGCAAAGTATTAATGCCGGACTAGCATACTTTAATGGAACTAATGGAGTTCTACAAATTGCAGCATCTGAAAAAGCAGCAACTCTTGCAGCATATACTAGACTGCGCGAATTAATGCAAACAGTTGCACGTAACATTGTAGTCACTCCAACATACCAAACTACTGTATCGCAATACACTGGGTTTGAAGGAGCATCAATAACAGTATCTAACACTATTGACGATCTATTTGATGCTATTGATACTATTATTGATCAAGGACCAGATAATGCACCTGCAACAGTATTCCCGACTACTGCTGGAGTATCTTCAACTTTAGTAACAGAAAGTACAAATATTGATAATATTAAGTCAACAGTACAAGAACTAACTATTGACTTTATTAATGCTAACTTCGGTAGCTTTAAGTATAACAGTGCTAAGTGTCGTAGAGACTTAACTAATATTATTACTGATTTGGCGTTTGACGTTGCATTAGGGACTAACTACAATGCTACATTTAACGGTATTGCTTATCAGCGTCCTAACAATGCGTACAACTTAGAAGTTCAACGTGTTGAAACAGTTGGTGCTATTCGCCGTGCAAGAGATTTATTATCAGTAGAATTAGGTGACGGAAATTCAAATGACAGATTAAGAGCCGGATTTGATGAAATTGTTAATATTATCAACGACGGAACACTCGGCGAAGCAATGCCAGGAGACGGAGTTGTAGATGCACTAGTACTTCCAACACCTGCAGGCGTTGATCAAAATAGACTAGATGCTAAAAATAACTTGCAAGCAAACATAGAGTTTATGAAAGCTGATGTTATTGCTTACATTACACAAAACTACGGCGGATTAACATACGATAGTGCAAAATGTGCAAGAGATGTTGAATATATTGTAAACGCACAGAGTTATGATATTCTATACGGTGGCACAATGGCAACTACTAGAATTGCAGAATCCTACTTTGTCAATGGAACAATTCAAGTAGAAGGCCAAACTGTTGAAACAGCAGCGGCCTACAACCACTTAGCATCAATTATGGCTCAAATTGTACAAGAGTCTAGTGTAACTGCTCAACCAGGAAATACTGAATTACAAACTACATTAGGATCTCCTGCAAGTGCTACAGAAGCAGCAGAAGTACAAGCTAATGTAGAATTAATTAGTGATGTAATTGATGGTACAACTACTCTTGCAGCAGTACAAGCAGCAAGAACGTTCCCGAGTGTTACATGGGCAGATGCAGAATTCCAAACTGCAAAATCAGACATTGACACTGCAAGACCACAAGTTATACTTGATACAATTCAGTATATTACTGATACTTACAATGACTTTAACTACAATCATGCAAAATGTTCAAGAGACTTAGGGTTAATTATTGATGCAGCACGTTACGATTGGATGCTCGGATCTAACTTTGCAAGTATGCAAGCAGCTTATAGCTATTTAAGACAACCTAGCTCAAAAGTTGTTGGCGATCAAAAAACAGCAACTATTGCTGCTAATGAATTTGCAAGACAGTATATTCTAAACAATAATATTATTACCGATTCTACGGCAATTGCAGGATTAAACAATACCTGGGAATGGATTGACGATACAATCTTTGCAGGATCTGCAGAAGGCGGCAATAATCAAGTTGATGATGAAGAAGTTTACAACGCTGTTAGACAACTCGAATTAAACAAAGAGTTTATTGTAAAAGAATTAACATCGCATGTAAACAACAAGTTCAGAGACACTGTTGTTAGAACTGAAGATAGTTCTGCAAACATTATTAATATCACAGATACTAGTTGGTTAGAAATAAACATGCCAATTAGATTTGTAAATCCAGAAGATTCTACTAATGCAGTAGCAAACGCAGGTTTAGATATTGAAAACGTGTATTATGTAACTGAAATTACAGGACCGACTAGCTTTACTTGTAGTTTAACACCTGGAGGATTTCCTCCTGTGCTTACTGTACATGAAGAAGAGTTCTTTGTTGAAACAACATACGAATATAACGAAGATATTTGTGCTCGAGACATTAGAACATACATTGATGCAATAAAATGGGATCTAGTATGGCCGCAAGAATGGAAGCGCGAATATACTGATGGTGTTACACTGTACAGACCAGGTTGCTACAAAACTAGATTAGCAGCACGTTACTATGTTAACAGTGTAATCGGATCACAAGAAGAAGACATGTACTACTTACGTAACGGTACAGGGTTGCGTCTACAAACTGTAGAAGGACTACAGGGTGACTTAACAGCAGAAAACGAATTTGGAACAAGTCGTGTTACAGCAGGTGCGTATGCGTCACTTGATCCAGGTTGGGGACCAGATGATCAGCGTGTTTGGATCACTGCACGTTCACCATATGTACAAAACTTAACTACATTTGGATATGCTGCTACTGGTCAAAGAATTGACGGTGCTCTACACAACGGCGGTAACGATTCGATTGTATCAAACGACTTTACACAGGTTATTAGTGACGGTATTGGCGCACATATTCTTAACAATGGTAGAGCAGAACTTGTATCTGTATTCACATATTACTCGTATATTGGCTACTTAGCTGAAACCGGCGGACGCATTCGTGCTACAAACGGTAACAACTCATACGGAACATATGGTTCTGTAGCAGAAGGTGTTGACCCAGACGAAACTCCAGTAACAGCAATAGTTGATAACAGTACACAATATAATGCTACTATAGGACTAGTTAATACAAACAACGATCAGTTATTAAATCTAGAATTTAATCATGCTGGTAACAACTACACAGAAGCATTGATTGAAATATTTGGACCAGGCGACAATGAAGAAATTGTTACAGACGAATTCCGTGATGACAGCGTTTTCCAAGCTAGAGTTCTTGATTCAGGCGACGAAAACATTCAAACAGGCGGTAAAGGTTATGTAATTGTATCTAACACTGCGCAAGCTGGTGATGCATCAAGTATTACTCTTGCAGCAACAGACGGTAACCTAAGCAGTGCATACCCTGGCATGAAAATACTAATTACTGGTGGCGCAGGTATTGGCCAATATGCAATTGTTGATACTTACAATGCAGGTACTAAAGTTGCAACAGTTGTTAAAGAAAGTGACAGAACTGCTGGTTGGGATCACATGGTTCCTGGAACACCTATTGTTAATCCTAACTCAACTTCAACGTATGAGATAGAACCTGCAATTTCTATTGCACCACCGATTCGTACTAGTGTAACATCTAATAGTATTCCATCAGGCGATTATAGTGCAATACACTACGTTGAAACATCTGCACAATATACTAATGTTGCTACATTAACAGAATCAGATGGTAGAAATGTTACTTTTGATGTTACAAGAAACGGAAGTAAGTACTACTTAACGCTTAATGCAGCAGGCTCTGGTTATTCAAGACTTGATACTGTAACTATTCTTGGCACTAGTGTCGGCGGTGCAACTCCTTTAAACGATATTACAGTAACATTAACATCGATTAATCCTGTTAACGGATCAGTAGTTGACTTTGACTTTAACGGTATTGGTCAAAAAGGTGTATTTGTTGCACTTGAAAATAGTAATACTGGAGGAGCATACAGTGTAGACGGTAACACTTGGGTAGATAATAGTCTACCTGATGCCGGAGCAACAAATGTATGGTCAAATCTTGCTTCTGGACTTGTTGACGACGGATCTAGTACATTTAAACAGAGTGCTGTAGTTGCAGTATCGCAAGGCGGCCCAGCAGCTTACTCGCAAGACGGTATCAACTGGACAAGTGTTGCACTCCCAGGTACATTTGCAACTGCTGGAGCAACAGCAATTGCGTTCGGACAAATTACTGTAAATACAGGTAGATTTGTTGCTATTAGTGCAAATGACAGTGACGTTGTTTACTCCGACAACGGCGGCCAAAGTTGGCAAAGTGTTGCAAGTCCATTAACTGGTACTAACTATACTGCATTAACTTACGGTAAAGGATTGTTTGTTGCATTAAGAGCAAATACAAACGATACTATGTATTCGGAAGATGGTATTATTTGGTCCGGCGGTGTTGGCTTACCAAATAGTAGTTGGGTTGACATCCAATTTGGTAATGGCAGATTTGTTGCAATAGCCGAAACTGGTGTAGCAGCGTATAGCTTAGACGGAAAAACTTGGGTTCAAAGCGATTTACCAGGAATTACATCTTATGCTCGAATTGCATACGGACAAGGTGTATTTGTTGTATCTTCAAATGCTGCTGGCACAGCTCCGATATACTCTGAAGATGGTATTAATTGGTCAAACGATATTAGTTTTGGAGGATTTACTGGCTCAGGAACAAAATCGATTGCGTTCGGTAATCCAAACAGAGTAGGTAAATTTATAATTACAAGCAACGGCGCAAGTACCGAAATTGCTGAGTTAAGAATTGGTGCAAGAGCTAAAGCTCGTGCAAGTGTTGCAAACGAGCAAATATTTGCTATTAGAATGCTAGAGCCAGGAAGCGGTTATGTTGCAGGTGAAAGAAAACTTGAAGCAGGCACTAACTATACAGAAGTTGGTACTGCTACTGCAACATCATTTGTTTTAGATTTTACTGATCCATCACTAGTTGAAGAAATAACTTCGTTAGCAGTTGGAACGAATGTTCAATATCTTGTTGCAGGCGGCGGCTATGGTACAGGTGATGTTGTATCTATTACGTCAAATGGATTGAGAGTAACTGTTACATTAACTAATATTGTTGACTTTGCTCCTAATAGCGGTGCTGGCATTGACGAAGTTATATACGATATAAGTGCAGAACCTGCAATAGCAGTAACTGACCCGAACAACATTGACGATGTTGTACTACAAACAAGAGTAGGTAAAGGTGCGTTAGCAAATCCAACATTTGTAAGTCGAGGCGATGGATTTATTTCAGCAACAGCAGAAATAAATGCTAATGAATCAAACGGTGAAGCAAACTTCTTACAAGACGGTAGCTTTATAGCTGTACGTAGATTAAGTGAAAGACCGGTAAGTGGTTCAAACATTGAGTTTGGTAACTTGCCAGGAAGATTCTTTAAGCTAGTTAATACTGTTAGTTTCATCGGACAAAATGACGGATCGTACACTGCATTCTTACAGATATCTCCGTCAATGCCGTTAGAAGACGTTCTACCTGACGGTGATGATGTAACAATGCGTATTAGATTCTCTCAAGTACGTCTAACAGGTCATGACTTCTTAGATATCGGCACTGGCAACTTTGACGATACTAATTATCCAAATGACGTATATGGAGAGCCAGTAAATGCACCAAACCAAGCAAATGAAACATACGGTGCAGACGGCGGACGAGTGTTCTTTACTGCTACTGACCAAGACGGTAACTTTAGAGTTGGTGACTTGTTTAGTATTGAACAAGCAACTGGTGTTGCAACACTTGATGCAGAAGCATTTAATATTGCAGGTCTACAAGAACTTACACTAGGTGAAGTTACACTAGGCGGTAACTCAGCAAGTATTTCAGAGTTTAGTACAGACCCGTTCTTTACTGCAAACAGTGACAGTGTTGTTCCGACACAGCGAGCAGTAAAGGCTTATATTGAAGCACAAATTGGTGGCGGTGGTGCGTCACTTAACGTTAACAGTGTAACCGCAGGTGACATCTTCATCGGCGGCAATCAGATAACTACTGTTAGCGGAGAACCGATAACTATTAAAGCAAACGTGGTGTTCGAAGGAACTGTATTAGGATTACCGCTTGCATACAACTATTTCTTAAGATAAGGGGAAACATAAATGGCTAATGGAATATTAGGAAAAGCAGCATTACTAGCAACAACTGACACTACTTTGTACACAGTTCCTGCTGATACATTTTCTGTTGTAACAGTTAATGTTGTAAACAGAAGCACACAGGCAAGATCTGTTAGGATAGCTTTAGCTGATGCTGCTACACCGCTTGCAGAAGAATATGTCGAATACGATGTAGAAATAACTGCTAACGGTGCTATTGAAAGAGGAGGCATTGTAATCGGTGCTGGAACAAACGTAGTAGTATACGCTAACAGTACAGAAGTTACAGCAATGGTCTACGGCATTGAAACATCAACAGTTTAAGGTTAAAGGAATTTAATTATGCGCAGAATTACATCAGGCATACAAGGTGGTCCTATTTTAGGTACTTTTAGTGCCACTGACAATAATTTAAAGACACTAGAACCAGATTCTGACATTGTCTTAGATCCAAACGGTAACGGAGAAATTAAAGCTACATCTCATTTACAAATGAACAGCGCCGGTGAAATAAAATTTGCCGACGCTGATTCAACTAACTATGTTTCTTTAAAGGCACCGGCTACGTTAAACAGTAACTACGTTTACACTCTACCGAGCACTGGTCCAACAAATGGACATATATTACAAACAGACGGCAGCGGTAATTTAAGCTGGACTGACACTAATTTTGAAATAGCAGATCAGCAAGCCGATTCGTCGACTTATAATGTCACAATTACTACTGCGTCTTCTGGTAATGTAACTGGATTAAATACTAGTAGCGGAAAGCTAACCTTCCAACCTAGTACTGGTACGCTTACTACATCAACAGTAAATGCAGGTTCGTCGACTATAACTGGCACATTAAATGCAGGTACTATTAACGAAACATCAAGTGCTATATTAAAAGAAAACATTACTACTATTAATGATGCATTAAGTAAAGTATTAATGTTTGAAGGTGTTAATTATACCAGGAAAGCTACTGGCGGATATGAAGCAGGACTAATTGCTGAAGAAGTTGAAAAAATTGCTCCTGAACTAGTAAGTAGAGAAGGTGAGTATGCTGCAATTAATTATACTCGAATAACTGCTTACTTAGTAGAAGCTGTAAAAGAATTATCAAAACAAATTGATAACCTAACAGGAAAGTAACGAATGGCAACGCTTAAAAATACAACAATAAAAGGAACCGAGTCGTTAAAATTGCCGTCTGGTACTACTGCCCAACGACCGACCAATCCTACTGACGGTGAAACACGGTTTAATACTGACACTAGAAAAGTAGAATATTATCTTAATGGTTCGTGGTATGCAATTGATAGATATGTACAAGGTACAGCTACAGGAACTACCTTCCCTACATATACTGCACAAACATCAGATAACGATATACCTTATACAGTGCATACCTGGACAGGAACTGGATCATTTGAAGTGTTGTATGGCGGAGTTGTAGAATACATGTTAATCGGCGGCGGCGGTGGCGGCGGCGAAGGTAGTATTTACGATGATGGTCCAGGAGGCGGCGCTGGCGGCATGTTAATTGGAACTACTCAAGTAAAGTCTAGGACGTATACTATTCAAGTAGGTGGCGGTGGCGCCGGTAGTAGTGGCGGATCAGGCGGCAAAGGTGGCGACACGGTAGCGTTTGATTTAACAGCATTTGGTGGTGGTGGCGGCGCAGGTCACCGACGTGATGCGCCTTACTATAATAGTGGTAACGGTGTAATAGGCTCAGGCGGCGGCGCCGCAGGTGCATACGCAACTACCGATGGTAATACCGACGGTATTACGCAAGGCGGACAAGGAACACCTGGACAAGGCTTTGACGGCGGCTCAAATAATTATCGAAACTACTTAGGTGCAGGCGGTGGCGGTGCAGGCGCACCAGGTACTGGTAGACATGGTGACGGTAATGCCGGCGCAGGCGGTCGTGGTAGAATGAGTACTATTACAGGATATCCTGTTTGGTACGCCGGCGGCGGCTCAGGATACGGCTATAATAGTATAAGAAGCGGCGGCTTAGGCGGTGGCGGTACTGGGTCGTTCAGTGGTAGATCTGATGCATATCCAGGAGCAGACAACTCCGGTGGCGGAGGTGGCGGCGGAACTAGCGACCAAGGCGATGGAAGAAGATCTAAAATTGGCGGCAGAGGCATAGTTGTTGTTAGATATATAGATCCATCTGCGGCTTCAGGACGTCCTGATATTCTTCGAGAGAATAATAGTACTAGAATTCTCACACTTAATGAAGGATTAGTATTTGAATTAGATGCTGCTGACCCAGGAAGTTATAACTATGGTAAAGCACCTAGAACTTGGTTAGATAGATATAATAATGTAGACATAACACTTGACGGAACTGGTCTTGATATATACTCAACTGCAAATGGCGGAGCAATAAAGTTTAGCACAAGCACTTATGTTTCACAAGGATGGCCGGCAGCACTTGATGTTGATGACAACGTAACACGTAGAGCATGGGAAGTGTGGGCAAAACCTAGAACAGCACAAACTACTGCCGGAATATTCGGACATAAGGTTAGTTCAGGATGTAGTTACTATTGTAACGGTGGAATATTTATATGGAACGGAAAATGGGCATTCAACTGGTATGATAACTCTAGTTATAGATTCTTAGACAGTGGAGTAACAGCAACAGCTGACGAATGGGCACATGTAGTATGTGGCTTCGACAAAGATCGTCTTCCAAGAATATATGTTAACGGTGTTTTACGTGCTACATACGGAAGCGTAACTAACATGAACTACTCTAATGGTATGGATGTAGTTAATATTGGATACAACGACAAAGATGGCGGAAACAGCTATTTTGATGGCGATATTGCAATATGTAGATTTTATAAAGGATCAGCACTACGTGAAATTGGCGCACAACGAAACTTTGAAGCACACAGAGGGAGATTTGGACTGTAATGGCAACTCTTAAAAATACAACCATTAATGATACAGGGTTTATAGATTTACCCTCCGGAACTACTGCTCAGAGGCCTACTAGTCCTTCGGCAGGCGAAATGAGATATAACACAGAATACAATGTTGTTGAATATTATAATGGAACTTCGTGGATAGCAGAAGATGGACTTGTGAGAGCAACAGGTACAGGTTATACTGACGAAAGTCGTGGTAATCATACTATTTTCACATATTTAGGAAGTGGTAATATTAATATTATTCACGGCGGAACTGTCGAAGTATTAGTAGTTGCAGGAGGCGGCGCCGGAGGCTATTATGTCGGCGGCGGTGGTGGTGCCGGAGGCTATATTGAGCAAGCATTAGAAGTAAACAGCGGAACATATCAAGTTCTTGTAGGACCCGGAGGCGCTGGTACACCTAATAGACCTGCTGCGGCTGTAAACAACGGAACAGACAGTTCTGTATTTGGTTTAACTGCTATCGGTGGCGGTGGCGGTGGAAGCTACAACGGATACCGAGGTAACCCAGGCGGCTCAGCAGGCGGACAAGGCGGACCACATACTGGTGATACACAACAACGTCAACTTGCAGAGCCGGGACAAGGCAACGACGGCGGCGTGTTTATAAATCTTAGATCAGGCACTCCTACAACTGGATCAGGAGGCGGCGGCGCTGGCTATCCTGGAGACGATGCAGTTAACGGCGGAAGTACAACACCTGCACACGGCGGCGCTGGTAGAAGAAGTTGGGTTTGCCCATTCGGATACTGGTATGCTGGCGGTGGCGGTGGCGGCAACTATAATAGTAGTACAGCTGGCTCAGGCGGCGACGGCGGCATCGGCGGTGGCGGCGGTGGTGGCCATTCGTCAAACAACATTAACTCATTAAACGGATTTGGCGGCCCGGGCGGATTTAGCCGAAGTCCAGGTGGAAATGGCACTACTGCTGACCCAGGCGACGGCGGTGCAGGCGGAGCAAACACCGGTGGAGGCGGAGGTGGCGCTGGTCACTACTCTAATGGTGATAACGCAACAGGCGGCTCAGGTATTGTAATAGTTAGATGGTATAATGAGAGAATAAGAAATGGCTGATTTAAATAAGACAAGTATAAACGATTCGGGCTTTATTAAACAGCCTGTCGGAACTCAAGGTCAGAGAATTAATGCTCAGGCTGGTCAAATGCGTATAAATTCTACAAAAAATGTATTTGAATGGAATAATTCAATAGGTTGGAAGGCTCGCAGTGACTGGGTAATTAATGATAATTATCGAGATGCTCCGCCTTACACTCCTCATGTGTTAATTCAAGTTGAGTCTCAAGGTCTCAACAATCTAACAGGCGCAGGACGAAGACAATTTATACAAATAGACGGAACCACAGTTGTAAGTGCTAACTCACCTAGATCGTATCGTATGACTAAATTAAGGAAAGACGCAAACGGATTTTGGACATTTGTTGATACAAACGGATACGATGTGTACGGACTAACTTCGGAAGCTAATAACGCAAAAGCATACCTTGAAACTTTCCAAGAAGGCGAAATGCTTATACTAAATACTTACGACGAACCAAATAGAAATTCTAGTGTGTTTGCAGATGTATTGCAAAATAAATTTGGTAGTAAAATTGAAGCATTTAGATCGTCTGGACAACTATCCAGTCGAGACAGTCGTTTATTAGTTAGCATTTGTGGTAGTAAAATACCATTATTTGAACAAATCAAACCTAGTCCACAGCCTGGTATAACTATGAGTATGTGGATACCATAAGGGGAAATATAAAACATGTCGTTAAATTTTAGAATAACAAGTAACGCTGGTCTAGGACTCACACCAGACTTTCCGGCTAAAAGAGCTAAGGATATCAGAGATGCTAACAAGAAAAGTGGGATATATTGGATACAGCCATCGGGCTCATCATCACCACTAGAAGTGTATTGCGATATGGAAACAGATGGCGGCGGCTGGATGTGTGCATTTACGTGTTTTCCTAGATTAAGTAGTTGCTATGTTGCTGATGCAGTTGGAGGGATACCTACGCCGTTTGACGCAACTCAAAATAAATTTGCAGATAGTGTTATACAAAACATGCTTAATGATGGTGAAAAAACTACTAGAAGCTTTTGGTGGCAACGTTCGGTAGGGTTCTCTAATAGCGTATTTTCCGATGGAAATATAACTACTCGCGGCGCACAGTGGAACGAGTTTGACGATCCGTTTGCTTGGGGATCAAACTTTTCATCAGCTGGTGCTACCTTTAGACGTAAGTGGGGAACAAACGGTGGCTGGTCCGGAACATATACTAGTGCAGGACGAGGATGTTCTGGCGCTGTAGGCGGCTGGTCAAACTATTACGAACAAAGTTGTGTGCAATCTTGGTATGCGGGTTGCGAAGGTGGTCCGGCAATTAACCACAGATGCGCAGGTAGTATTCAAGATAGAGCAGAAAAGATTGTAATTTGGGTGAGATAATATGCAAAATGAATTAGTAATGGTATATGCAGACGGACAGTGGGAAGATATTTACAATGTTGCTTCATCTATAAACTTTGATCTAAGCTCAGACGAAGCTGCATTAAATTACGTTAAAATTAAATACAATAAGAGATTTAAAGGATGCACATACGAAATTGTTAATAATGAATTGTATGCAATATGTCCTGATGATCTTGATCTACCTACAGTTAATACTGGTACAGTTTTAAAACCCGAGGCGAATTAAATGGCACATTTTGCAAGAATAGATGAAAACAACGTTGTAATACAAGTTATTGTAATTGATAACAAATCGCTAGGAGATTTAGAATTTCCAGATAGCGAATATGCTGGACAAAAATACATAAAAAATGTTATTGGTCTTCCAGGTACGTGGATGCAAACTAGCTACAATAGAAATTTTAGAAAAAACTTTGCAGGAAGGGGTTCAGTTTACGATAAAGGCAGGGATGCATTCATTCAACCAAAACCTTACGATAGTTGGAAGTTAGATGAAGAAACTTGTAAATGGGAACCGCCAACTCCTATGCCAAGTAGAGACGCACTTTACGATTGGGACGAAGAAACTCAGCAATGGATAGAATTTGAAGATTACGATGTTGAATAAATTGTTTGTTAAAAAAGAAGTAGCACAAGAACGATATAATATGTGCAAAGAGTGCGATAAATTTATTAAATTAACAGCACAATGTAAAGAGTGCGGATGCTTCATGAAAGCAAAAGTAAAATTAAAAGAGTCACACTGTCCGTTGGCAAAGTGGACATTTGAACAATCTGAGGGTTAATAGATGACAAGTTCTGCTTCGCCAGTAGTAAATAGAATAAGAATTATTCCTAGAACAGATGATTTCTTAGACAGAAATGTAGGTTCAAGTGGTGAAATTTTCTTTAATAAAAACACAGGAAGTTTACGTTTATATGACGGAAACACTCAAGGCGGTAGCGAACTTGCTCGTGCAGATTTAACAAATGTTAACACTGCTATATTTGCAAACGCAGATCTATCAAACGTTGATTTGACTAGTTATGCAACAGTTGAATCTCTAAGTGCATTTGCTCAAGCTGATTTATCAAACGTAACAGACGAAGAATTTTTATTAAAAGCAGAATCGAGTGGATTTACAGGCGGCGCAAGTGTTGATATAGGAATTAATCCACCGACTGAACCAGAGCAAGGTAATATTTGGTTTAATTCCAATAACGGTAAATTATACGTATATGTAACTGATGATAATTCTAGTCAATGGGTTCAGCCTAGTATTCCTATACCTAGTTTGTTTTCTAGTGTTGCAGTAAGTGACTCTAGTATAATTACTGCATCTGGAATAGATTCGTTAACACTTCTAGAAGGTTCAGGAATACAGATTATAGCAGACCCTGAAACAAATACTATTACTTTTTCTGCTCAGACAGGGTTTAGCGGCGATTATAACGATTTAACTAATAAACCGACTAGTTTCGATCAACTAACTGTTACAGCTTCGGCATTGAATAATGCTTTAGAAGTTGTTAACAACGATACTAGTACAATAGTTGCTTCTATAAATTCGAACGGGTTACTAACATTGCCGTCCTTGATAGCAACAGATGCTAGTTATTTGTCTAGAACTTATGAATATGCTCATAACATTGATAGTGCATCAAGTTCAGTTACATTTAATACTGACAGTACACAAACTGAAAGTGTATTTTATCTAACAAACATTACAGGAAACTTTGTTGCAAATTTTGCTAATGTTGACGTTACTGGTACAAAAACAATTTCGTATGCGATTATTTTAGATCAAGGAGCAACTCCTTATATGATTTCAAATTTACAAGTAAACGGATCTAATCAACAAGTAAAATGGCAAGGCGGAACTGGCATACCTGCAGGAACAGCAAATCAAATTAATGTTCTTAGCGTAACTATCTTAATTTTTAACGATGCAGTAGAACAAGTTATTGCAAGTTTAACTTCATATGCTTAATAGGATTATACAATGGCTATAAACTTTCCAAATTCACCGACAATAGACGATACATATACTCTTGACACAACAACTTGGAAATGGGATGGTGTTTCCTGGAATGTTATAGCTGCTACAGCTGACACAGGGACTATTAGTATTCCAACAGACATTAGTGATCTGTCAGACAACCAAGAGTTAATACCTAACGATGTCAGTGAATTAACTGACACAACAAATATTATTCCAACATCTTTGTTAGATTTAAATATAACAGACGGAACATCTGGCCAGGTACTAACAACAAACGGCGATGGTATATTTGCCTTTGCTTCTGTTTCTGGAGGATCAGAAGGCGGCGCACTACAAAACTTATTTGCTACAATAAACGCTGATAACGGAACAACTACTGCTGATAATACAATTGATTCTTTAACTATATCGGGCGGCACAGGAATAACAACTAGCATAATTGGAGATACTGTGTCGATTAGTTATTCTGGTCCAGAAGTTAACAGTAGTGGAGACTTAACAGATTTTCAAAATGCAAGTTTAACTATTGATAAGATTTATGAACCTGCTTATGTAATGCTTAGAGTTGATAATGTAGGAACAAGTTCCTACACATTTGCTCCGCATTATAGTGGGAATAATCCTACAATTTATTTAATCAGTGGCATGACAGTAGCCTTTGATTTAGATGCAATTCCTGGCCATCCGTTCGAAATACAAGATAGTTTAGGAGATCCTTACAACGAAGGATTAGTACATGTTTCATCGTCGGGTATAGTTTCGACAGGTGCAAATGCACAAGGAAAAGACAGCGGAACTTTGTATTGGAGAATTCCAGAAACAACAGCAAGTCCGCCGAACTTTAGATATCAGTGTCAAGTACACGCTAGTATGGTAGGTCCGATAACAATCAAAGATTTAAGTGCGCTTTGATTGTGATATTAATTTTTTAAGTTTATTTCTTAAAGAACATAGCGTATTAACATTCTCTCTCACGAACTGAGGGTTTAGAAACCCGCCGTTATAGCTGCTATGACCTCTTTTGATTATATCCATTTGTTGTTTTATTTGTTCAAGAATATCATTACATAACTTTTTACCTTTTTCGGATTTTAAGTTATTAATTTCAAATTCGAACATTTTTATGTCTCTCTCGTAATTAGGAATTTTTAAATCATTTAAAGACATTGTTAATTACCTATATTTTCTGCTGGAATAATGACACGGATGTCGTCTTCAACAGTTGTAGTAGACGTTTCGGATAAAGATCCGTTGCTTGCAACACATTCATAACTAATTGGCATTTTTTTAGGAGCATGGAAAGTTGATCCTTCGGCACAATCTTGTTGATAAATTTTGCCATCTTTTGTATCTATCCATCTAAACCTAAAATTTCCAGAATTTACAAACCAAGATCTATCAGTTAAATCTCTGTAGTGCATTGATGTTTTTTTAGGACTTTCGAATACTATTATTTTAGATGTATAGTTATCGGTCTTTGACCAAGTTATCTCGTATCCAAACTCTGTTTTTACAACATTATTGCTCATTTAATACCTCTAGTACTTGTACAACTGTTTTTATTTTATTCTGGTTAGATTTGTTTTGTAGTGTGTTTCGTAATCCGTGATGTAATCCTTTTGGCCACTTGCCGAATGTTACCCAAGCATATCCGTCATGCTCTAGATTTAAATTGGGTAAGAATTCTTCGTTTACAAAACACAGATATGTATGGAAGTGAAATCTACTGTCGTTACTGACAAAACTTTCTAGTGGAACAGTTTTAGTAATATCAACAGAACCGATTTCTTCTTGTATTTCTCTTTGGAGTGCAATCCACGGAGTTTCGCCATCTTCGTTAGTGCCGCCTACTAAGCCCCAGGTATCTCTGTGCCTGCCTTGCGTTCTATGAAGAAACAAAAATCTTTTGGTATTTAAGGCGTAGATTAACGCACCGCTACATACTATATCTTTCATACTAATAATTAGCCTTCAAGATATATGTGCCATGCGCCTCCTGAGTATTCGCCTTCGTATGAACGTAACCAAAACTCGCCGTCCCATTTGTACTGAACGCCGGTGTTAAGATTACTCATATATGTTGCAGGTGAAGATGTGCTACCATCATTTGCACCACTTGCATCAAATACAATGTGCCAACGTGATCCGTCCCATTCTACAATATCGTTTTCGTCTGCAATAAAGTCTGAACCGTCGTTGTTTTTCCAACCATCGGCACCGTCTTCGTTTGCAGGATCGCCTATTGAGCCTAATAGCAGCAAACGAACGCCTGCTGTTTTATCTTGATTAGGATTAAATCGTAACGGGTCGATAATGTAGTCAAAACTTGTCCATGCATTAGATGGTCTAGCAGGTCCTTCGATTACAGTATCATCTGGCAGTGTATCTTCGTCCCATGCAACATTAATAATTGTGCTGTCAGATGCTAGACTAAATGTACCAACTACAAATGTATCTTCGCTTGTTCTTAATCTAATCTGACTAGAGTTAGGAATGTATGTGCCTGGATATGCATTTAATAATCCTTCCCAGCTTTCTTCTCCTACAACT
>Ga0209955_1000170_pt1 | contig 26283 bp, 28 predicted proteins | sample SalPonA_A_H2O_MG_FD_185716 | JGI IMG/M metagenome (GOLD analysis project Ga0209955, IMG submission 185716) | Water microbial communities from South San Francisco under conditions of wetland restoration - Salt Pond MetaG R2A_A_H2O_MG (SPAdes)... | ecosystem: Environmental > Aquatic > Non-marine... | reverse complement strand
TGCCAATTACTACGACGTTGACACGTTAGCAAATTTGTTTGGTGGATTTAGTGGAGCGGGTTTAGAAATTTTCTCTCTTGAGGGAACGGTCTTTAAGATCGACCGAGCTCGAGGCTTGCCCAACTTGCGGCCGGGCAATTACGATTTGGCGCTGTTAGACGGTAAGCTTTGGGTAGCCACTCCGCAAGGATTGTACACCTTTGAAAATAGCGGGTTTCCAAACCCGTTGGATAGCGTGCACTGGAATTTCTTACAAGATGGTTTACCTAATACCTGGGATGCATTGTCTACGGCACCGCAGTCCATCGCATTCAATGCTGAGGTAGATTACGAAGGGGCATCTCAACTGCATGCGCGTTACCGAATAAACGGTGAGAGTTGGCAAGATTGGTCGCTGGACCAAGGCGTTCTGTTTGATCATCCAGCACCGGGTTCGTACAAGTTGGAGGTAGAGATTAGTCCTTATTTGGATTATAGAGATGCGCGAGCGACTGAGGTGATTTACACCATTCGCGCGGAGTGGTACAAGCGTCCTTGGATTTGGGTAGTGCTGGTGTTGTTAGTGGCCGGATTGGTCATCCTGTGGCAGCGCCGGGAGCGGTTGAAGACGGCGGAGAAGTTGTTGTTACAGGAACGCTTGGCCGAGGCGGAATTGGCCAGTAAGCGCAACCAGATGAATCCGCACTTCTTGTTCAATGCCTTAGATGCGATCTCGAATTTCATTTATAAAAATCAGCCAAAAGATGCCGTGACCTATTTAGGGAAGTTGGCCAAGCTGATGCGTTTGACGCTGGATACCACGCGCTCAAGTACGATGGTTTTGCAGGATGAATTGGACTTACTAAAGCAATATGTCGATTTGTGTGAGCTGCGTTATGGCAGTTTCCAAACCCAATTCAAAGTGGATGACGAGTTAGATACATTTGACATCCATCTTCCACCGATGTTGTTACAACCGCTGATAGAAAATGCTGTACAGCACGCCGTTCGCCCAAACATGAGAGCGGATAAAGCGGGTGTGATTTCCCTTGAAATAGCTCCAGTTCAGGGCGGTATTCAAGTGGTTGTGAAGGACAATGGACCAGGATTCGATGTGGATGCGGTGAACTCAACATCTCACGGCCTGGCAATATTGCGGGAGCGCTTGGAATTGCTGAGTAAGAAATACGCTAGGCCTTTCGTTGTTCGTATCGAGTCGAAGGTTTCTGATCCTTTACATTCTGGAACGACCATTTCGCTCATTCTGAGCACCGATGTGTTAGATTAAAAGTTAGCTTTAGCTGTATAGACCTATTTTACCCTTATGAAAGCACTACTTCTCGACGATGAATTGCCTGTTTTGGAGGCGTTACAAGGAAAATTAAATCTCTTTTGCCCTGAGGTTGAGGTGGTTTCACTTTGTCAAAATGTCGATGATGCTTTACACCAATTAAACACTGCAGAGATTGATGTTGTATTCCTTGATGTCAACCTTTCTGGAGAATCAGGTTTCGATTTAATCGAAAAGTGGGAAGGCGAGGAATTGCCATCGCTCATTTTTACAACAGCGCACGATGAATTTGCCGTACAAGCCATCAAACATGCCGCTTTGGATTATTTGTTGAAACCGATTGATGCTGAAGAATTGGTTAAGGCCGTACGCAAAGCCGGTGAGAAAGTAGGTTTAGATCGTCAATCGGTGGTTAAAGAAGCCTCGAAAGGGGCGCCTAAAAAATTGGTCATTCCTACTACAGAAGGTATGCACATATTGAATGTTGAGGATATTGTGCGTTGTGAAAGTAGTTCGAATTACACCCAATTTTTCCTTAAAAACAAGACCTCTGTATTAGCCTCGAAGACCATGAAGGAATACGAGACGTTACTCCGCCCCGCAGGATTTGAGCGCGTTCACAAAAGTCATTTGGTCAACCTAGAGATGATTTCTAAGTACGTGAGTGCGGATGGCGGTTATCTGCTGCTGGTCGAAGGTTCAACTGTGCCGGTTAGCAACCGAAAGAAAGAGGTGTTAGTTCAGCACTTGAAACGATTGTAGATGCCCGCTCAATTTGCCCATGCCTTCTACTTAGGGAGTGCCGTTTGGGGCAGAGCTCTGTTATTTAGAATACTTGGCTTTCACTTCTTCAGCGCCCTTTAAGACTTTCGCTTTCAGGCCTTCTTTGTAGTTTACTACGCGTTGCAATACCTCGGCATCAGACGAACCCACGATCTGTGCCGCAAGAATGCCTGCGTTCTTAGCGCCATCTAAAGCAACTGTAGCTACAGGAACGCCGCCCGGCATTTGAAGTATAGAAAGTACGCTGTCCCAGCCGTCAATAGAGTTTGAGCTGTGTACAGGAACACCAATGACTGGAAGTGGGCTTACAGAAGCAACCATTCCAGGAAGGTGAGCTGCACCGCCGGCACCAGCGATAATGGCTTTGATGCCTCTTTTATGTGCATTCTGACCGTAATCCATCAACTTCTCAGGTGTGCGGTGTGCACTGACGATATCTACTTCATAGGTAAGGCCTAGTTCCTCCAACACATCGATAGCTTGTTGCATAACTGGCAGGTCTGAAGTGCTGCCCATAATGATTCCGATCATACTTATTTGCTTTTGACCAATATACTATTCTTTGCCCACTCGGCGCGCTTACGGGCTTCGTCTCTATCTTGCGCGATAACGGTGACGTGTCCCATTTTGCGGAACGGACGCGTTTGTGCCTTGCCGTAAATGTGGATGTTCACACCGGGCTCGCTGAGCAACTCATCATAGCCTTGGTACACCACGTCTCCGCTGTATCCTTCCGCACCCACTAAATTCGCCATCACGCCTGCTGCTTTGAGCTCGGTGGAGCCCAAAGGTAAATCGAGTACGGCTCGAACGTGCTGTTCGAATTGGCTCGTGTAACAAGCTTCGATGGTATGGTGACCGCTATTGTGCGGACGTGGTGCTACTTCGTTGACCAAGATTTCTCCGTCTTTGGTGACGAACAACTCCACTGCCAAAAGGCCGCAGATGTCATAGGCCTCGGCTGTTTTGATTGCGATTTCTTTCGCTTTTTGCTGCATCTCTTCAGAAAGTACAGAGGGGCAGAGCACGTATTCCACTTGATTCGCTGTTGGATGGAACTCCTGATCCGCAACCGGGAAGGTGGTAATGGCACCACTCTCGTTTCTAGCGACAATCACGCTGACCTCTAAGTCAAAATCCACGAAGGCCTCTAACATCCCCTGAGCATCAGGAATATTTTGCACATCTTCTTCAGTGCGGCATACGACCACGCCGAAGCCATCGTATCCGCCCGTGGCTGCTTTCCAAACGAACGGCAGTGGCCAATTCGCTCTTGCAGATTCAAACCCAGCTCGACCATGAACCATCTCGAAACGCGAGGTAGGAATGTGGTGATCCGCATAGAATTGTTTTTGCTTGGTTTTGTCTTGAATCAACTCCAGGCTATCTGGATTAGGATGTACCTTTTTTCCTTGTGCACGAAGATCCCTAAGGGCTTGAACATTGACCGCTTCGATTTCAATACAAACCGTATCACAATCTGCCGCAAAGGCCATCACTGTGTCGTAGTCTTGTAGTGAACCTACCGTGAATTCGTTGGCTCCAAATTGGCCGGGAGCCTCAGGACTTGGATCGAGGACCTTGGTGCGAATGTCGAATTTCCGCGTGGTGTACAGCATCATTTTACCCAGCTGTCCGCCGCCTAAAATTCCTAAGGTGTAATTCGTTGAAAAAATGTTCTTTGCCATGGCATCGTGATTTCACTGCAAAGGTAGGTAAACGTGTTGTGTTAACAGCGTTCGACTTCCGCCAACAGGGGGATGGTGTATTGTTTGCCGGTGTGTTTTTCGCTGACCAGGGCACGTGTTCTGCGCAATTCAACAAAAGAGAATTGGCGTGCACGGAAAAGGAAATCTTCTCCAGGCTTCAGGTCCTTTAGCAACAGCGGAACCGCTTTATGATCGAGCGACAAGATCGTACTGTACAAGTGTAGATCTGCGCCGGTATGAGATTTTGGCCGATGGGAATGTTGAATAATGGCCGTTCTATAGGACTCGTCCAAACCGGTATCAGTAGCCAATTTCGTAAGCATTTTCCCAAACTGATTCTTCCAAGCCTCGCCATGTGGCGCCGCCTTACGACCGTAAGTGTTCCAAGTTTTCAAATGGGCGAGTTCGTGGACGAACGTCGTTAGGAATTGGTAAGGACCCAGGTTGCTGTTCAACGTAATGGCGGGTAGTTTACCCGGTCGCGGTGGTCGAAAATCTCCAAGCTTCGTGCTGCGCGGTGATTTTAGGGTGATACTGCAAGGCTCCTGATGCAGCCAATGTTCGAACACACCGATATCCATGCTTTCTGGCAAGTACTTACGCAGTGGTTCGAGATCCATCGCTTATCCTTTGTTAGTAGTGTTTTCGATGGTGCTGAAAGAAGGGCAGTCACAGTCCTTACGCATACCGCAGCTGGTAAGTGCAAGCGCTAAAAGAAGCGTTGAAAATAGAGCAATTCTCTTCATCGTAAAGGAGTTTATCCTTCAAAGAAACTGTAAATTAGCCACATGATCACGAACTTTTTTGAAGGAATTGGTGCTTATGCGCTGCTAATGACGAAGGTTTTTAGAGCTCCGGACCGTTGGCGCTTGTTTTTCAAGTCCTTGGTCAAAGAAATTCAGCTGCTCGGACTAGACTCTATCGGAATAGTGGTGATACTTTCGGTTTTTATGGGCGCTGTAGTTACCATTCAAACGGCCTTTCAGTTGAGCGATGATCCGCTCATTCCAACCTATTATATTGCCATGGCCACTCGGGAGTCGATCACCCTGGAGTTTAGTCCAACAGTAGTGAGTCTTATTCTCGCTGGTAAAGTAGGCTCGAATATTGCTTCCTCTTTAGGTACTATGCGCGTAAGCGAGCAGATTGACGCCTTGGAAGTTATGGGTGTGAATAGTGCGAGTTTTTTAATCCTTCCCAAGGTTGTAGCGCTTCTAGTCTTCAACCCTATATTGATTATCATGTCCCTATTCTTGGGGCTTTGGGGAGGTGCTATGGCTGGAGATTTATTGGGCTTAGTACCTTTTGAAGAAAGTGTAATGGGCTATCGATTAGAATTCATCGTTTTTGAAAACGCGGTCTACGGCTTGATTAAAGCAACTGTATTCGCCTTTATTATTGGTAGTGTAAGTGCATACAGCGGTTACTCTGTTAAAGGCGGGGCGGTAGAAGTAGGAGTCGCAAGTACAAACGCTGTTGTGCGTTCCTGTTTGGCAATCATTTTGGCCAATTTCCTCCTCACTGATATCATTCTAAGCCCATGATTCGCGCGGAAAACATCCATAAGAGCTTCGCCGATAACCATGTGTTGAAGGGGGTAGACGTAGATTTTCACAAGGGGAAAACCAACCTTATCATCGGACGATCGGGTTCAGGTAAGACTGTATTCTTAAAAACCATTCTTGGGCTTTTTGATCCTGAACAGGGCGATATTTATTACAGTGGAGAACGCCTTTCGGAGATGTCCAAAGAGCGCAGAAAACTGCTCCACCAAGAAATTGGTATGGTCTTTCAAGGAGGTGCGTTGTTCGATAGTATGACTGTCGCAGAGAACATCCGTTTTCCTTTGGAAATGTTCTCGAACATGACAGAGAAGGAGAAGGATGCCCGTGTGAAATTTGTAATGGATCGCGTACGATTGGAAGGAGCAGATGCAAAATACCCAAGTGAAATATCTGGCGGGATGCAGAAACGTGTTTCTATCGCACGTGCGATTTCAATGAGTCCGAAATATTTGTTTTGTGATGAGCCAAACTCGGGATTAGATCCAGAAACGGCGATTGTCATCGACCAATTGATTCAAGAAATTACGCATGATTTTCAAATGACCACCATTGTCAATACCCACGATATGAACTCCGTTTTAGAGATCGGGGATCACGTCATCTTTATGAAAGAAGGTCACAAGGTGTGGGAAGGGACGAACGATGAGGTGCTCGGAAGTACGAATGCGGATGTCGAGGACTACGTATTCAAAAGCAAGTTGTTCAAGCAGGTAAGACAAGCACTCCGAAAGTAATCTTTTGGTGAGTGCGTAAATCCGCACATACTCCATTACCTCAAATGAGGTTCAAAAAAAGACCCAGATGCTTGCGCATCCAGGTCTTCTATAGGTTGTGTTAAGCGTGTGAGGATTACTTGATGGTAATACGCTCTACGGTGTTTACACCTTCGCCTTCTACGGAAAGAATGTACATTCCTTTAGCGTTGTTGCTTAGGTCGATTACTTTGCGCTCACCAGCAACGAAACTTTCGTTAGCAGCGTATACTACCTGGCCCAATACGTCAACAACAGTTACAGTTGCATCAGTAGTCGCATCAAGCTCTACGTTTACAACACCGTTAGATGGGTTAGGGAATACAGCTACAGAAGTAAGGTCAGTCTCGTTAACCCCGATCGTTGAAGTACCTGAAGCAGTTACCCAGATCAAGTGAGAGAATGCCATGTTGATGCTTGTTTGCTCGTTTCTCCAGTCAGAAGTTGAAGGCCATGCATCGTAACGAGTATCGCTGAACAAGAAGTTAGAACAGTTCGTTGAAGTACTGTCGAAATCTTGGATGAAGTACCCTTGTGGAGCAGAGGTGTTGTTCTCTCTGTAGTAGTAGAAATAGAATGGGTTGATATCACCAGTGTTTGTAGCGTAGTTGATTGTATCAGAAGTAGTCAAACCACCTGGAATGTACTCGATGAATACACCCATAAGCTCATCACCCGTCATGCTCAATCCGCCTGGTATAGCAACACTGATCTGCGCAACACCTGAATCTGCAGTAGTTAAATCGTATTCGATTACTGTAGCGTTCGTTGAAGTTGGTCCACCTTGGTCACCATTCAAAGCGCTACCTTGGTAGTCCATAGTTTTAGCAGTTGCTTGTACTGTTGGGTCCAATGCAGCCCAAGTTGCTGGGTTGTAAGCAACACCTGAGAATGGAGCTGCGAAACCGTTAGCACCTTTGAATACCGTGAAACGAATCTTATCAGAGTTGTTTCCGTTCAAGATATCGTAACCACCGATCACGTGAAGTGAATCAACAGTCAACATATCCGTCTCATGGAACTCATTCGCACCCCAACCGTAGTAGTTGAAATCGTACAATGCACCTACAGCGTGGTTGTAAGAGTACCCTGGAGTACCGTCGCTGTAAACGATTACTGTAGTTGAATCTGGTGTAGTTGTGATTGCACCAAGCGTCATGTCTGAGCTATAGAACTGGTACAAAAAGTCTGTGTAGTCGTATTGACCTGCAATAGCGCCACCTTTTTTAGAGATGATATTCTCTACTTTTTCTTTAGCTGCAGCATCTGGAGTGATTTCGCTTTGCAAAAGTTTAGAGGTCGCAGCCTCTTGACCGATTGCGTTGAATCCTAGAGCTACCGCCGCAAGGAGTAAAACTTTTTTCATAGAATCATTTAGTTAGTTTAATGCCTTCTAAGATACATTAATCTACTAAACCTAAAGCTTTCTGACCATCATAATTCCATCGCGAACGCTCAGAATAACTTGTTCCACTCGAGGATCTTCGGCGACGTGTTTGTTGAGCTCAACAATAGCTTTGGTGTCTTTGTCGTTTGAAGCGACGGGTTCAGCCACTTTTCCCGACCACAAAATATTGTCAATCAGCATGATGCCGTTCTCTGGCATCAAAGGGATCAATTGCTCATAGTAGGTCTTCAGACCTTTTTTATCGGCATCTAAAAAGATCAAGTCCCAAGGGCGCTTCAGATTGTTCAAAATGTCTTTTGCAGGTCCAATATGCAGGTGCATTTGGTCTGCTTTCGGGCTTTTTACCCAATACTTCTTGATGATGCGCTCCAGCTCTTCGTTGATTTCGACGGCATGGAACTCGCCGTGTGGCTGCAAACCGGCAACGAGAAAGTGTGAGGCATACCCCGTGAAGGTGCCCACTTCTAAGATGTATTTCGGTCGCTGCATCAGAGAAAACATCTTCAGGATGTGTCCTTGCACATGTCCGCTTAACATGCGGGGCATGATGATCTTCACCCATGTTTCTCGCTCGAGTTCATTGAGGTAGTCAGGAGCTTCAGAGGTATGCTCGCTGATGTAACGGTGCAAGTCGTCGCTGAGGTATTCCATGCGTGTTAGACTTTTTTATAGACCAATTCATAGGCGCTGTCCGCCTGCAAATAGTCGTTGGCCGCTTCCATGACCTCTTCTGCGCTTATTGCACGAATTTTCGAAGCCACATCCTCAAAGCTGTTCACTTTGCCAAAGTGCAGTAGGGCTCGAGCGGCGCCTATAGCGGTATTGAGTCCGTTTTCTTCCGAGAGGGCCATTTGACCTAGGAATTGGTTTTTTGCCTTGGAGAGTTGCAATGTGCCCAATTTCTTTTGCTGGAACTTTTCCACCTCTTTTCTCACCAAATGCGCTGCTTTATTGGTTTGGGAAGAATCACACCCGAGATAAATACCCAGCATACCTATATCGCTATACAAGTTCATGTAGCTCTCGATGTTGTAGGCGATTCCGTGCTTTTCTCGAATATTCAAGCCCAATCGGCTGTTCATTGCAGGACCACCCAAGATGTTATTGAGCAACAGTAGTGGACGTCTGCTAGGCTCGTGGATGCCCGATGTACGCCAACCGATCATGAAATGGTCTTGAAATTGAGCAACAGGATCTACACGCTTGGTAGGCGTGGAGTTGCCTTTAAAAGTGTTGCTCCAACCGTTTGGCGCCAATTCCCAATGGCCAAAAAACTCACTACACATTCGCTGTACGCGATCTGCGGTGAACGCACCGGAAATGGAGATTTTGATTCTTTCGGCACTGTAGGTACGACCGATGAATTCCAAAATATCCTTACGACCTAAACCGTCTACACTTTCTGGAGTTCCTAAAATGTTTCTTCCCAGCGGATCTCCAGCGAAGATGAGGTCTTCGAAATCATCGAAAATTTGTTCGCTGGGACTGTCTTTGTAGCTGTAGATCTCGTCTTTGATGACGTCTTTTTCCTTTTCTAGCTCGCGCTCTGGAAAGGTGCTGTTGACCATAACATCAGCCAGGAGCTCCATAGCTCTGCGCATATCGCCCTTTAGAAAGCTCGCGTGAATGATGGTCTCTTCTTTCGTGGTGTAAGCATTGAGCTCACCTCCTACATCATCTAATCTAGAGAGAATGTGGTACGCCTTGCGTTTTGTGGTGCCCTTGAAGAGATTGTGTTCGATAAAATGTGCAAGCCCTTGTTGGTGTTCGAGCTCATCTCGGGATCCCGCACGAATAGCCACAGCGATATGAGCAACGGTACTTTTCTTGGGCACAAAAGCACATTGCAGGCCATTGGCCAATTCAAAAATAGCGGTCTCTTTCATCAGCCTTGATCCAATACCTCAAGAACGGTTCTGAAAGCCAGAGCGTGGGTACCCCAAGCCTTAGCGCTCTTTTCTTTCAATTCAGGCGCATACATCTGCATGTAGAGTTTAATGCTCTCCAAATCCTTGGCGCGGTACTGAATGCTGAAACTCGGTTGGTCTTGCTCTTGTTCTGGAAATACTTCCGTGAAGAGGTAAGTAGTAAATAGCCCCGTTTTCATCACTTCAGGGATGTGCTCTTCTTTCATCCAGCGCATCCACCCATCTACGATGCTGGGATCTACTACGACGGTGACGTTGTATATGTGTTCGCTCATTTTGCTAAGGTACGGTAGAACTGTCTTGCTTGTTCGGTATAAATCCCAGCGGGATAAGAAATTAGATAGTCTTCAAAAGCGTTTTTAGCGGCACTATGACCGGCTTTGAATTGGGCAAACGCTTCGAAATAATAGGCTTCCTCCTTCCACATGCCTTCGCCTGCAGCCCCTTGGAGCGTTGCAAAAGTGGTCGCGGCATTCTCGTACTGGCCCAATCCCAGCTCGACGCTGCCTTTGCGGTACAACAGGTCGTCGTACAGCTCGTTTGCAATGAGGATTTTTTCAAGGCGTTTGTATGCTGTGAGTGCTTCGTCCAAGGCGCCACGTGTCTCTGCTAACATCGGCACTCTGATCAGTATTAGCCCCTCGTATGCAGTGTCCTCGACGCTGTTTGCTGCAATGAGCAACGCGTGCTCCATGGCATCATTTGCGATGGATTTGCTCGTGGACTGTAGTAGAATTTCCAGTTGCGTTTTGGCCCAAAGAATATCTCCGGAATAGAAGGCGCACAGGGCTTTGCTTAATCGGCTTTGATCGCCTTGTTCCGAATCGCCCAGCAGCACTTCAGCTCGAGAAAATTCCAGCAATGCATCTTCGTAATAGCCTTTGGATAATAGCGCTTCTCCAAAAGCATGATAGGTCATCCCGCGTTCCAATTTTGAAGGGTATTTCGACCTTAATTGGTCGAGCTTCACTTCCAATCGATCCAGATTCTCCTCTGTAGTGTCTTGAGAAGTGTTGAAAAGGAATTTGTCCCGATCGAGTTCCCAGTAGAAGCACGGATAGCAACTGTTGCCGCCAAACTTACCTGCGAACATTCTAGCTTGCTCCTTCCCCGTATTGTGCTCTGTGACTTCAAGCATCAAGCGCAATGCATTTTCCAGCCACCCCATATAAGGCGCTCTTCGACGTTCGTTGATTAGGAAATTTAAGATGGATTCTGCATGGATGATTTCTTCGGTCTCCCATGCGCTGCGAGCCAGCGACAGTAATTCATTTGCTCTAAAATCACCGCGTTTCGCTTTGGCGCTAAGAAAGTCGAAGGCTAGCGTATAGCTTTGTTCTTGTCGGTACACATAGAGCAACAAGTTTTCGAATACGGGCGAGTTATCGGTGGCCATTTTTTCGAGCAACGCCTTCTTAACTGCGCGGTTATGTGGATCCTCAGGATCAGTGCTAATGTTTTGAGAGATGCGTTGTTGGACCGCGTTTTTGTAGCCCGAATTCTGTGATAGGGCTAATAGGTAGGCGCGGTATTGATCTTCGTATCGGCCGAGTTGCGCATATAATTGGGCACGTTCAAAGGCAGTTCGAAGGTTTGGACGAAGTCCTTCGGCGTATTCGTAGAGTTCTACCGCAAAAGCTAAATCTCCATAGCGCTCTAAACTAATGGCAACGCCACGAACACTAAACGGGTTTTGGGTGATGCGATCCTTGATATCTTCAGCGCTCGGGCCCTTACGTCCTAACTTTTTACTGAGGTAGTAGTAATCTACATCGTACTGTGGAAGTTGGGCTCCGTACTTATTACTCTGCTTTTTAGTAATGCGCCAAGCCTCCGTGGAATCCCCAATAAATAGCAGGGCATCTACGTATTTCTCATAGGCATTACTCGTATTGTTCTTTTGGTACAGCTGCTGAAAACACTGTAGTGCTTGCTGGTTAGCACCACTGGTCAAAAGAGAATCACAAGACTTCATTGCCACGTTGCTCGTTCGTACTTGCGAAACGAGCATCACGGGCAGCAGCGCAGCGAGTATGAAGTATTTATTTATTCGGTACATCCGTCGCTAAAATATAGTTCTTTAGCGAGTCTAAGGTGGCTATGAGCTGGTCGTGTTTACGCAGACAGCTGAAACAGCCACCATAACTTTTGTTGATTCTTTTATCGGCGTCGTGCAGTACAAAGGCTTCCTCGTTGAAATACTGAGCGGCTTGCGCACTATCTAAGGCTCCTCGTTCAATGTCCTTTTTGAGTGTCTTGAGCTGTGAGGTGTTGTATTGCGCATCGATTTCTTTGGTGTAAGCACCTAGTACTCGGCTGTAGTATTTCGTGCACCCTTCCATCTCATACAAAGGTCCGGTGAACATCTCTCGGTCAATATTCAAATCCAGCATTTCCTGAGTATGCTCGGTAAAAAAGACTTGAAGCGCCCCCATGGTTTCAAGCGCCTGCTTCACACGATTTTGCTCAATACTCTCTATAACAGCTTGGTGGTCCTCGCTTACAGCAACCATAGAGTCTAGTCTTTCAGCCATGTCCGCTTGCCATGGGGCGGTGCGGTTACAGGACATGAGACCTAAGGCCAGCAATAGCGCTGCAATAGAGGTTCTCATTGGCTTATTTTTTAATCCATTCAAAACCAGTATACGGTACTAGTGCAGCCGGTATTTTGATGCCTTCTTCTCTCTGATGGTTTTCAAGAAGTGATGCCAATACGCGAGGCAGGGCCATCGCTGATCCGTTTAGGGTATGACACAATTGGGTTTTACCGTCGGCATCGCGATAACGCAGTTTGAGGCGGTTTGCTTGGAACGTTTCAAAATTGGATACAGAACTTACTTCCAACCAACGTTCTTGTGCAGCACTGTATACCTCGAAGTCGTAGGTTAAAGCAGAAGTGAATCCAGCATCTCCGCCACATAATCTAAGCACGCGGTACGGTAACTCGAGCTTGTCGAGAAGGCTTGCTACATGTGCCACCATCTCGTCAAGAAGTGCGTATGAGGATTCTGCATCGGTTACACTTACGATTTCCACCTTGTCGAACTGGTGTAATCGGTTCAGTCCTCTTACGTCTTTACCGTAAGAACCAGCTTCACGGCGGAAACAAGGTGTGTAGGCAGTGCTTTTGATTGGAAAATCTTTGGCGCTTACAATTTCGTCGCGGAATAAATTGGTGATAGGTACCTCTGCAGTAGGAATGGCATAGAGTCCATCAATAGGCATCTCATACATTTGCCCTTCCTTATCCGGAAGCTGTCCTGTACCATATCCAGAGGCTGCATTTACAAAATGTGGAGGTTGGTATTCTGTATACCCTGCAGCTCGGTTTTCATCTAAAAAGAAATTAATCATAGCGCGCTGTAGTCGTGCCCCATGATTGACGTATACAGGGAAGCCAGCGCCAGTGATTTTCACGCCCAATTCGAAATTGATCAAATTGTATTCCTCGGCTAAATCCCAGTGTGGTTTTGCACCATCATACAACTTTGGGATCTCGCCTTTGCGATCTACTTCCTCATTGTCTTTTTCATCCTTGCCCGCTTTCACACTTTCGTGCGGAACATTGGGTAGGCTTAAGAGTAATTCGTGCTCTTTTTCTTCCAGCTGTGAAACTTGTTCAGCAAGAGTTTTGATCTGCCCTTTGAGTGAAGCGGTTTCCTCTTTTAGGGCCTGTGCTTCTTCTCCTTTACCGCTTTTGAAGAGTTGGCCAATTTCTTTTGCCAACGCATTGCTTTTCGCCTGACATTCCTCCATCTCGTGACGGATTTTTCGACGGTCCGCATCTATAGCAGTTAACGCTTCTACGGTTTCGGTAGCGTCAATTCCTCTTTTCTTAAGGCCTTCAATGATTTCTTCTGGCGCAGTTCTGATTCGCTGAATTTGCAGCATGGTACTTGTATCTTGATTGGGTTTAGGCCTCGATGGCAATCACACGCTCCACTTCGGGCGCATATTTTTTAACTGTGGTTTCAATACCTCCTTTAAGCGTAAAGTCACTGACTTTACAACCCACACACGCACCGTGGAATTTCACCTCTACAGTGGTTCCATCAATACGCTCTAGGCTGACGTCTCCGCCGTCATTGGCGAGAAAAGGACGTACTTCGTCGAGGGCTAGTTCTATTCGTTCTTGTAGTGTGCTCACGCGTTATTTCTTTTTAGGTGAACATCCAGCCATTGTTGTGATTCTCACAAACTCGGTAGGAGGGAGGTTCTCGTTGCGATCGGCAACTTCGCTTACAATATTACGAGCGATTTCCTCAAAAGCCAACGGTATTCCTGTTCCTTCTTGAAGTGCAGCTGGTCGACCCACATCGCCAGCCTCGCGAATACTTTGGATCAGCGGCAATTCCCCTAGGAACGGCACATCCATTGTTTTAGCGAGTTGACGCGCTCCCTCTTTTCCGAACAAATAGTATTTGTTGTCCGGTAGTTCTGGAGGTGTGAAATAGCTCATGTTTTCCAAAATTCCGAGTACAGGCACGTTGATTTGTTCCATTTTGAACATGGCCACACCCTTACGTGCATCTGCTAAAGCTACTTTCTGCGGAGTACTTACCACTACCGCACCTGTGACAGGTACGTTTTGAACCATACTTAAGTGGATGTCTCCTGTCCCTGGAGGTAAATCGATCAATAGAAAATCCAATTCTCCCCAATGGGTATCGTGAATCATTTGCGTCAGTGCTTTGGTTGCCATCGCACCGCGCCAAACCACAGCTTGGTCCATGTTTGCAAAGAATCCGATCGACATGACTTTTACGCCATAGCCTTCAACGGGCCCCATTTTATTTTTACCGTCTACATGAACTGTGATTGGCTTCGCATGTTGCACATCAAACATGATTGGGGCAGAAGGGCCGTAAATGTCGGCGTCGATCAATCCCACTTTAAAGCCCATCTTGTGTAAGGTTACGGCAAGGTTCGCGGTTACCGTGCTCTTTCCAACGCCGCCTTTACCCGAGGCCACTGCGATAATGTTGGAAACGCCTGGAATAGCAGCTCCTTTAATCACATTATCCGCGACTTCTTTCGCTTTTTTTTCGCTCACCGTGACGTTGACCGTCACTTTTGCTTTTTCATGGACCTTATCATGAATAGCTTTCATAATATCCACCTCCAACTTTTTCTTGGCCTGAAGTGTCGGGCTGATGCTTTCAGCGTCAACAATCACCTCGTCTCCGAAAATTTGAATGTTGCGCACAAGACCTGCAGCTACGATGTTTTTTTCAGTACTATTTCCGACGCTCTCGAGTGCGGATTGGATATCAGATTTTTTCATTTGGAAAGAATTGAGTTGCAAAAATAATAACCACTACTTTCACGGAACGTTCAAATGTTATGGATTCTACCACAAGCTTACTCATTACAGGGGCCACGGGACAATTAGGTTCCTTCGTTCTCGCAGAATTCCTTGGATTCGGTGAAAATCCGTCATTTTCGGGACCAATTTTCTGTTCAAAACGCCCTGAAAGTGCATTTACGCAACTGCAGATGACGGCCGAATTCTTAGGTCTGGACGCTCAAGCATTGATCGAGCATCCTCAGGTGCATTTCATCGACATGGATCTGAGCGACGGTATTTTCAGCGAGCGGATACTAAAAGAGTATGCCACTGCGCATGATCTTCCCTTACCTAGTAGCCTAGTTCATGCCGCTGCGAACATCAACATCAGCCCTACTTCTAATGGACCAACAGTATCGAATGTGAAATTGGTCAATGAGATGCTGCTGCTGTCCGAGCTCTTGGCTGTAGAGCACTTTACGCATATCAGTTCAATCGCTGTCATGGGAGGTGTGGAGCCGTTGGGAGAAGAAGAGGTGCTTTTGCCCGAACATTTTGAACCGAACCGCTCCACAGCTAGCATTAGTGAGTACGCTTTGGGGAAAATGTCAAGTGAATTAGCCGTATGGCGCGCCGCTTCGAGCGGTCAAAGTACGAGTATCATCAGGCCCGGAGTTATTATCGGCGTAGGTCCTAAGGCGGCAGCTGCTCAAGAATTGTGGCGTCGTGTTTTCGAGGGTAAGTTGCCTTTTACCACCGACGGTATGACCGGCATCGTAGATGTGCGTGATGTAGCTGCTATTGTCGTGCGTACCCATGTAGCTCGCAAGTCGGATCCCATAGTTGCTGTTGGAGCTAATCTGAGCTTCAAAGAAATGCTCGGCGCTATGGCGGAGTCTATGAACAAGGTCACCAAATTCCGCTTTTTGCCACGTGATCCATGGCTCGAACGAATGCGAAGTATGGGTTTTCTGGCCAAATTCCCGATCATCGGTAGGTTCTTTACTCCTCAAATGCGCATCATGCTCTTCTCTCGAACGAGTTATGATGGGAGCACCGGGGAGGGGCAACTTACCCGTGGATACCGCAGAGCATCTGATTCGATCTCCCAATGCGGTGCCTTTTTACTGCAGCATTTCGCTGAGCGCATAGCATAAAAACAAAAAACCCGCACTTGCTAAAAGCGCGGGTTTTGAATGAGTCTAAACAAAAACTACTTAGGCGTTAGGAACAACGCTTACGTATGACTTGTTATCTTTTTTCTTGCGGAATTCTACTTTACCGTCAACAAGAGCGAAGAGTGTATGGTCTTTACCAACACCTACGTTCTCACCAGCGTTGTGCTTTGTACCACGCTGACGTACGATAATGTTTCCTGCGATTGCTTCTTGACCACCAAAAATTTTGATACCCAAGCGCTTACTTGCTGATTCACGTCCGTTTTTCGAACTACCGACACCTTTCTTGTGAGCCATCTTCTATTCGTTTTTATTCGGCAGAATCTGCTTCAGCTTTAGGCGCTGCCTTCTTAGCTGTTGCTTTCTTACCGGTGATTTTGTTAATAGTAATGGAAGTGAAGATTTGACGGTGACCGTTCATCTTTTGGTAACCTTTTCTGCGCTTCTTCTTGAAAACAAGAACTTTATCGCTTTTTACTTCACCATTGACAGTAGCTTCTACTTTAGCTCCGTCTATAACTGGGGCGCCAACCTGAACTTTACCGTTGTCGTCGATCAAAAGAACGCGGTCAAACTTAACCTTAGTTCCTTCCTCAACGTTCAAGCGGTTTACGTACAAGCGTTGGTCTTTCTCAACTTTGTATTGAAGCCCTGCTATCTCTACAATTGCGTACATTATACTTGATTTTAATGGGGTGCAAATATAGAACAAGTGTTTTAATAACAAAGCGTTAAAAGTATCTAGTTTTCAAAATTGTGTGGAAATCCATGCTAATCGGGCACTCATTGCCTTGTATATTTGACCTGATATCTAAAAAGACGAAGCATGAAAAAACAAATCATGTTGAGTGCGATGCTCCTCTCTGGCGCATTAAGTGCTCAAAATCAAATTCAATTTGAGGAATATGACTTGGACAATGGACTCCATGTCATCCTTCACGAGGATCACAGTACTCCTATTGCAGCGGTTACTGTATTGTACCACGTGGGGAGTAAAAATGAAGATACAAGCCGTACTGGTTTTGCGCACTTCTTCGAGCATTTGCTCTTTGAAGGTTCAGAAAACATCGGTCGCGGCGAGTTTGATAGCTACGTAACTAATGCAGGTGGTGCTTTGAACGCTAATACCTCTCAGGACCGTACCTTCTATTATGAATTGTTGCCATCGAACCAGATGGAGCTTGGATTATGGCTGGAAAGCGAGCGCATGCTTCATGCGAACATCCAACAGATCGGTGTAGAAACGCAGCGTGAAGTGGTTAAAGAAGAAAAGCGTCAACGTGTGGACAACCAACCTTATGGTTCTTGGTTGGAGAACATGATGAAGCGTCTTTACACAGAACATCCGTATAATTGGGTACCTATCGGATCCATGGATCATTTGAATGCGGCCCAATTAAGCGAGTTCATGGACTTCTATAAAAAGTTCTATGTGCCTAACAATGCCACATTGAGTATTGCAGGGGATATCGATGTGGAAGCGACGAAGAAATTGATCGAAGCGTATTTCGGAAGCATCCCACGAGGTGCAGATGTGGTTCAGCCTACGGTTCAAGAGCCAGCACTCGGCGGTGAAAAAACGGCTACCATTTACGACAATATTCAGTTGCCAGCAATCATGATGGGATACCGTATGCCTCCACAAACCTCAGAGGATGCCTACGCGTTGCAAATGGCGAGCTCAGTTTTAAGCGGAGGCCCATCCTCTAGAATGTACAAACGATTAGTGGACCAAGACCAAACGGCTCTACAGGTCTTCTCATTCCCATTCTCACTAGAGCAAGGTGGCGCGTTTATTACGTTCTCTTTGGCGAATGCCGGCAAGACAATCGAGGATATGGTTCCGGCTTTAGAAGAAGAAATCGCCAAGCTGCAAAACGAATTGATTTCTGAGCGTGAATTCCAGAAAATTCAAAATCAGATGGAAAGTAGCTTTATCCAATCCAACTCTAAAATGGCGGGTATTGCTGAATCTCTAGCAGATTACCACACGTACTACGGCGATGCCAATCTGATCAATACAGAGATCGATCGTTACCGTAAGGTTACACGTGAGGACATCCAACGCGTAGCCAAGAAATATTTAGTGAAGGACAACCGCGTAGTATTGCGTTACCTCCCTAAGAGTGAAGAACCAACTGCATCAGCAGAATAAGCAGAGCACATGAAAAAGTACATTTATTCTTTTATCGCCCTGTTCGCAGCCTTCACTATGGCTGCACAAGGCACTATTGATCGTTCTACCGCCCCAACTCCTGGTCCGGCTAGAACACCAGAGATTGCTTCCTATGAAAGTTTCGAGCTAAAGAACGGCTTGAAAGTATTCGTGGTGGAAGATCACAAATTACCGCGTGTTTCGATGTCACTTATCATCGATCGCGATCCTATTGTTGAAGGCGCTAAAGCTGGTTATGTAAGTATTGCAGGTGATTTGATCGGTGCAGGTACTTCGTCCAAAACCAAAGCAGAGCTCGATGAGCAGGTGGATTTCATGGGAGCTAGATTCTCTACATCGGCCAACGGTATTTCTCTAGGGGGTCTGAGCAAATACACGGATGATTTGATCGCAATTCTTGCAGATGCGGTAATGAACCCAACGTTCCCAGAGGAGGAGTTTGAAAAATTGAAATCCCAAATGTTATCGGGCCTACAAGCAAACGCGGATGATCCAGATGCCATCTCAAGAAACTTAAAAGGTGCGGTTCTTTATGGTCTCGATCATCCTTATGGAGAGGTCATGACCGAAGCGACCGTCGAGGCGGTAACTATCGAAGATTGTAAACAATACTTTCATACGTATTTCCGTCCTAACGTAGCTTATATGGTGGTCATAGGGGATATTACTGTTAAGGATGCTCAGAAGAAACTTAAGAAGGCATTAAAGAAATGGGAAGCTGCAGATGTTCCAACACATGACTACGACAAAGCAGCACTTCCTGCTATGCCACGCATTGTAATGGTAGACAAGCCCTCAGCGGTTCAGTCAGTAGTTTGGTTGGGTAACGTTATTGACTTACCACAAGGCCATAAGGATATTGAGCCATTGCGTGTTGCGAACCAAATCTTAGGTGGTGGTATGTCAGGTCGTTTGTTCACGAATCTACGTGAAGATAAAGCCTTTACTTACGGCGCGTATTCAAGCTTTACTGTAGATCAGCTCAACGGTACATTTGGCGCATCTGCGAAAGTGAGAAACAATGTGACAGATTCAGCTATTGTGGAGTTCCTTTATGAATTGAACCGCATGCGCAGTGAATCGGTAACGCAGGATGATCTTACCGCAGCAAAGGCAAGTTTGAGTGGCTCATTCGGACGTTCATTAGAAAGCACCTCTAGTGCCGCAACGTTTGCGCTGAATGTGGCTCGTTACGGTTTACCTACGGATTACTACAACAACTATTTAAGTCGTTTGGAAGCAGTAACAGCGGAGGATGTTATGCGTGTTGTAAATGAGTACATGCGCACAGATAATGTTACGATCACAGTAGTCGGAAAGGCTCAAGATATCGCGAGTACGCTTAGTGCTTTTGGTGAGGTGGAATACTTCGACAATAACGGACAGCCTACAGATGCTCCGACCTTCTTGTTCACTCCAGAAGGTGTGACTTTAGAAACAGTCTTAAACGGATATTTCCAAGCTCTAGGTGGATTGGATAAGTTGAAATCATTGAAAGCTATCGATCAACAAGCGAGCATTGCAATACCCGGCATGCCAGGTAATCTAAGCATGCGTACCGCGAAAATCACTCCAAATAAATTCTTGATGGAGCAGTCTATGCAGGGCATGACCGTCATGAAAATGGTCTACAAAGACGGCAGAGGCGAGCGTAGTGGTATGCAAGGATCAGGAGCTGTAGAAGGTGAGGAATTGGAAGAGTTAAAAGATCAAGCTTCATTCGTAGTGGATGAACTGGCTTGGTTGGATGATCTTGACCAATTTGTCTTCGACGGACAAACGCTTCTCGACGGCAAGGATGTGTATCAAGTATCAAAAGAAGACAAAACCTATTACTTTGACGTAGCTACGGGCTTGTTTTACAAGAGTACGGAAACACAAGAGACGCCACAAGGAGAAATGGCAGTGACCACTACTGTGCGTGAGTGGCAAGAGATTGATGGTGTGAAGTTCCAGAAAGTGGTTGAGCAGAGTGCTGGGCCACAGGCGTTCACCATCACGGTCGAAAGCATCAAACTAAACGACGAGGTAAAAGGATCGGTTTTTAAATAAGCCATTATCCGAACACCACGGAAATAACAAATCTCCACGGCCTTCGAGGCGGTGGGGATTTTTTTTGCTTCAATCTTAGGGGATTGTTTTATATCTGTTTGCGCTTATTTACGAGGTAAATCCCAGTAACGATGATCCCAAGTCCGAGCAGGTGGTTCCATAGAATCTGCTCCCCGTCCCAGATGCCCCAAAGAATGGCGACTACGGGAATAGCGTACGTGACGGATGAGGAAAATAGGGCAGTGGTCATTTGAATCAATCGGTTGAATAAAATCACAGCAACTCCGCTTCCAACTACGCCTAAGATGGCTACGTAACCTAGATTGGTCCATGCGTCCGGATCTTGAGCGAGCACATCGGTAACTCCACTGGCTAAACTGACCCCTATGGTAAAGGGAGCAGCGGTTGCAAGGGATAATGTGGTGACCGTCACTGCTTTCAGATGCGGTAGTTTCATTTTTAGTGTGTTTACCGAGGTACCATACATCAGTGTGGCAAGTACTCCGAAGAGTCCATAGCCGAGTTCGCCCTCGATTCGGAAAGCACCACTGAGCATGCTTTTGACCGGAAGGATCAATACGGCAGCTCCGATAAGTCCTACGGCAACCCCCTGCCATTGTGTACCTGTTGCTTTCTGTCCAAAAAACCAGCCTCCGATCAGTACTGTAAAAAGAGGGACCAGAGAGTTGATAATGCCGACGACTCCACTGTCGAGATGGTTCACGGCGAGCGGAAAGAGCACGTAAGGAATCGCGTTGCCTAAGAATCCTACGATGGCCAGAGCCACCAGGTCTTTTTTTCGAAAGTGCTTAAAGTGGCGAAAGCCGACTACTGTCATGAATAGCGCCGCGATACTCACGCGCATGGTACCCACTTGAGTGTAGGTGAAACTTTGCAATCCGCGTTTCATCAGGATAAAGGAGGAGCCCCAAATCATGGCGAGTGCGACAAACATGATCCAAGGAAGTGCGGGGTGGTGGGATGTGCTTTTATTCATCCGGCAAAATTCTGACAATAAGACGAATGAATCTCGGGTTAGTATGTAATTTTGTAGAAAATCTTATCTAGTATGAAACAGTTTGTAGTATTTGCCGCACTTGTAGCTATAGTTTCTTGTACAAATCAAGAGCCGGAAGTGATTGAAATCCCAACCGCGAAAGAAGTTGTTGCGCCTGTAGTTGCAAATGCAAGCTCGAAAATGTTCGTTTCTGGAATGACCTGCGTGATGGGGTGTAAAGGGGCCATTGAAAAAAAATTGAACGCTACAGAAGGAGTAGCATCTTTTGAAATAGCATTTGAGGACAGTACTGCTGTAGTGCAGTTTGATTCTACCTTGATTAGTGCGCAACAAATCATCGCGACCGTCGATGGTGTTGCCGGTGGAGGACTATATAAAGCAACTTTACTCGCCGAATAATGCGCAGCAGTTGGGTTAAAAAGTTAGCGACGGTCTCACTCGTCTTCATTTTTCTTGTCATTCTAGCTGGATCTGTAGTACGCGCTACGGGTTCTGGTATGGGTTGTCCTGATTGGCCTCAGTGTTTTGGGTATACCATTCCGCCGACAGATGTAGAGACGTTGACTTGGCGCGCTCAAAAGAGCTTTGAGAAAGGTCAGATGATTCTTCGCAATGATCAATTTTGGGTTGCGAAGTCTGATTTCACCACACAAGCCCAATTTGCCGCTGATAACTGGAGTCTATTTGATAGACACGACTACACGATATTTAACCCGCTGCACACCTGGATAGAGTTTCTAAACAGGTTGATCGGCGCATTGAGCGGATTACCCATCTTAGCTTTAACCATTGTGGCGTTATGGCAAATACGACGTAACACATGGAATACTGTTTTGTCCTTATTGGTGCTTTTCTTATTAGGTTTTGAAGCGTGGCTTGGAAAGCTTGTTGTGGACGGAAACCTTGTGCCAAACTCTATTACGATCCACATGATGGGATCTGTTGCTATCGTTCTACTTCTTCTTGCGTTGCGTGCGAGGAATACGGAGACTGCACCTGAACTTCCGAAATCTGTTTTGGGCACTTTGGTGGCGCTACTGGTCGTGTTGGTGGTACAGATTTTCTTGGGTACACAGACCAGAGAATTAGTAGATGCCTTTAGCGGTCATGGGACATTGGAAGATCGGATGTCTATTATTCCTGGTATAGACTCCAGCATGCCTGAAATACATCGGTCGTTTGCTTGGGTAGTCCTGGTGCTCACGAGTGCACTGTGGTATTTACGTCGTGCAACGAAGTCCGAGATCCCTGGGTTCTCAGCTTTGATCTTTGGAATCGCGCTAGAATGGATGGTAGGTATCGTCTTATACTTCTTAGGCTTACCTAAGGCGATGCAACCTGTGCACTTGGTGCTCGGAATTGCGATTTTGACTTCCGTTAGTTATCCTCTTTTTCTCTCGCTGCGTAAGCGCTAAGTTCTTCTACAGCTCGTTCCCACTGTGCTTGGAAGACGTAAATTTTCACTGAGAGGTTTCCACCTACCGGTAACACGGACGCCATAGTATAGTGTTCTAATTCCACGCGTATACTCTGACTTTCAAGAAAGGTAGCGATAAGACTAGCCTCGGTTGGCGTAGAGGCTACATAAAGTAATTTTCTACTGTTCTTCATTCCAGGCTAAGGTGCTGATTAATGTTTGTATCTCCTCACGCATGAACTGCGTTACGGGTGCAAGACTGTCTGGATTTGGGGAGCTGTAGTGGTAGAGCACTCCACGAAGAAAATGGTTGGCACTGTCTGTAGCATAAAATTGAGTTGTCGTTGCAGAGGCTCCAGACATCTCGTAATACATTCCATACACCTTTTTTTTGGGGTAGCTGAAGAAGCGTTCTCGCATCCCCGACGCTTTAACAGTGTGTTTGTAGGCTAGCTTCTGTGCGTCTACTACAAGTTCTTCCAGGTTCTGCTCAACGGGCTTATAGGTGAACTGTACAGTGCTCATGATACTGGGATAAAGCAGGTCGACGTAACAATTAGCGGTATCCTTATACCTCCACACAGCTTTGGTGTTGTATGCCAATTCAAACCCACAGTGTTCGGGCTTTAATGCGGTAGTGCTGTCCGAGAAAGGTAGGGCAATTCTCATGTATCCTGTGGGTCGAGCCGTGGGATCATCATTGCATGCTGTAAGCGTAAATAATGCGAATACTACGAGTATGATTCTCATGTGAAATGTGGGTCAATCGTTACTTTGATTCGGATAAATTTTCTTTGGTCCACACTTTCTACAGTAAAGGTGAACTCATCATGCGAAACGGTCTCGTTCTTACTCAAGAATTTACCAGCGAGCTCTAAAACGAGTCCGGCAAGCGTATCACTTTCTCCGTCTACTGCGTCAAATCGGTCTTTCGGCTGTCCAATGACACGACAAAAGTCGATGAGTGGAGTCTGTGCTTCAAAGACAAAATTGTGGTCGTCTAGTTTGCTGTAGACTAAATCGTCATCATCAAATTCGTCTGAAATCTCGCCGACAATTTCTTCAATAACGTCTTCTAAAGAAATGACACCTGAAGTGCCTCCAAATTCATCGACGACAATAGCCAAATGAATTCTTCGCTGCTGAAACTCTTTCAGAAGATCATCGATCTTTTTGCTTTCTGGAACAAAGAACGGTGGTCGAACCAAATCTTGCCAGCCGAAGTTCTCACTAGCATCCATGTAAGGAAGTAAATCTTTGACATACAAGAGTCCTTTGATTTGATCCAGGCTGTCTTCGTAGACGGGGATTCGTGAGTATCCACTATCTGTGATGTGGTTGAGCGTCTCTGAATATTTGGCCTTGATGTCTATGGCAACCACGGAGGTTCTTGGAGTCATCACTTCTTTCACGGCGGTAGATCCAAATCGTACGATGCCTTGAAGGATGCGTTGTTCGTCCTCGGTCGTGGTTTCGTCGGAAGTCAATTCTAACGCTTGCTCCAGGTCATTGACACTTAAGCTTGGTCCACGTCCTTCAATATTGAGTCTGTTTACAGCCTTACTCATTCTTCTCGAGAGAGGTTTGAGGAAGTTGTGTATTCCAGCCAGCAACGGGCTCGTTTTACGGGCAAAGTCCAATCGGGCAGCGTTGGCATAGACTTTTGGGAGAATTTCACCGAAAATCAAAAGCATACCGGTGATGGCAAGAATTTCTACGGCAAACTTCATCAAAGGGCTCCAGTTCTCAGGCGTAAATGCTGCATTGAGAAGAAAGGTGGAAAGAATTACAATTCCCACGTTCACGAAGTTGTTTGCTATGAGTATAGTGCCTAATAATTCCTCTGGATGCGCTCTGAGATCATTGATCGTATCGTGATTATGACCTTCTTCAGTGAGTTCTTCAAGATCTGAAGCTGAAAACGAGAAAAAGGCCACTTCAGAACCAGAAATGAGTGCTGATAGCAGTAATAATATGGCGAGCACAATCAATGAAAGGATGGCGCCAACAGGAACGGTAGAAAGATCCAAAAAGTGAAGAATTGTGACTGGGTCGGGCTCTGTTTCCAATGCTTAGGTATTAGTGAAACTTAGAACGGCAAATCATCTTCTTCTTGTTCTGATGCGTGCATCGGAGCAGAAGTAGGTGCTTGAATCGGAGCAGGGGCAGCCGTATTCTGATTGTATTGTGGGTTGCCGTAAGTACTGCTATTTTCGTTGGACATGCCGTCGCCTTCAGCGCGTGAAGTAAGCATAGTCATTTGATTCGCTTGGATTTCGGTGGTGTAACGATCAGCGCCAGTTTGGTCCTGCCATTTGCGCGTTTTGATGCGTCCCTCGAGGTATACCTTGTGCCCCTTTTTAAGGTATTTATGGGCTACCTCAACTAGACCTTTGGCGTTGATCACGACATTGTGCCACTCGGTATTTGTAACGCGCTGGCCTTCTCTGTTGGTATAGGTTTCAGAGGTAGCGATGGGGAATTTCACTAGAGAGCCTCCGTTGTCGAAGTGCATGATCTCAGGGTCTTTTCCTAGATTTCCAATGAGCATTACTTTGTTGAGTGTTCCAGCCATGGCGATGTCTTATTTAATTCCAATGTATCTATCAAAGTTAGCGATTTTACTCGGGGCATTTAGAGCTTGTTTGCAACAAAATTTGCAATGACTATGGGTAGGCCAAGTTGGGTCATCTCCTCTTTTGAGTAATAGGCGCCGGGTTCACTGATTTGATTTTCGTTGCTGCTCCAAAAATGACAATTCAAGTCTTTGTGAGAGAGCTTGTGGATGAAGGGTTCAGCTAATAGTTGACCGTTTTTAGGCTGTTGATCCAATCGGGGAAATTCGTAAAGACCGGCCCAAATGCTGGTGTTGTCGCGCTTTTTTAACATCCATTCACCGTTTTTTTCGATCACCGCAAAGTGCAATGTTTCGGCACTGCGCTTTCCTTTTTTAAGCTTTACAGGCAATGTACTGACTAAGCCGCTTTGAAAAGCTTCACATTCGGATTGCAAGGGACAAAGCATGCAAGCGGGATTTTTAGGAGTGCATTGTAGGGCACCAAACTCCATGATCCCTTGGTTGTAGCTTTTCGGGTCAGAGGTTCCTTCAATACAATAATTGGCCAATTCTTGAAATTCCTTAATACCCGCCGTCGAATTTGTAGGCGTTTGAACGCCGAAGTACCTGCTCAAGACTCTGTAAACATTGCCGTCAACAACACCTATTTTCTCTCCATGACAGATGCTCGCAATAGCCGCAGCAGTGTAAGGGCCAATTCCCTTTATGTCCAATAATTCCTTAGCATTTGTGGGTAGGATTCCTCCATATTTTTCTACTAATTGCTTCGCGCCTGCCCTAAGATTGCGTGCCCGATTATAGTAGCCAAGCCCCGTCCATAAAGAGAGCAGCTGATCTTCCGGAGCTTCTGCGAGGTCTTTTATGGTTGGGAACGCAGCTAGAATTTTCTCGTAATATGGAGTGCCTTGAGCAACTCTGGTTTGCTGCAAAATGATTTCTGAAAGCCATACTTCATAAGGAACAGGCTTTTCCTTACGCCAAGGTAATTCACGCTGATGGTTTGCGTAAAACTCTTCTATGCTGATTCTAAAGCGATTAAATCTGTCCAAGGGGTTCGTTCTGTTTTGCGATAAAAATATTCATTAGGGACTCAGAATAAGGATTCTACACGTATATTTGCGCCCCTCAATAACTAAGTCCTCCGGGACCACAAAATAAAGAG
>Ga0209955_1000167_pt1 | contig 26594 bp, 25 predicted proteins | sample SalPonA_A_H2O_MG_FD_185716 | JGI IMG/M metagenome (GOLD analysis project Ga0209955, IMG submission 185716) | Water microbial communities from South San Francisco under conditions of wetland restoration - Salt Pond MetaG R2A_A_H2O_MG (SPAdes)... | ecosystem: Environmental > Aquatic > Non-marine... | reverse complement strand
ATCTCGGTGCTGGCGACCAAGGGCTAATGTTTGGCTATGCCTCCAATGAAACCGATGTATTGATGCCGGCGCCCATTCAGTACTCACACCGATTGGTTGAGCGTCAAGCAGAGGTCCGTAAAACGGGTTCTTTACCTTGGCTGCGCCCTGATGCTAAGTCGCAGGTCACTATGCATTATGCCGACGGTAAACCCGTCGCGGTTGATGCCATCGTATTGTCGACTCAACACGACCCAAGCATTTCGCTAAAAGATTTGCGCGAAGCCGTGATGGAAGAAATCATTAAGCCGGTGATCCCTGCTGAATGGATACATAGTGACACTAAGTTTCATATCAATCCCACTGGCAACTTTGTCATAGGCGGCCCTGTCGGCGACTGTGGTCTCACTGGCCGTAAGATTATTGTTGATACCTACGGCGGCATGGCTCGTCACGGTGGCGGCGCGTTCTCTGGCAAAGATCCTTCAAAAGTTGATCGTTCTGCAGCTTATGCTGGCCGTTATGTCGCTAAAAACATTGTGGCGGCAGGACTAGCTGCTCGCTGTGAAATTCAGGTGTCCTACGCCATTGGTGTAGCAGAACCCACGTCAATTTCTCTTAACACTTTCGGTACAGGCGTGATTGATGATGCGCACATTGCTGAAATCGTGCGTCGCGTTTTTGATCTTCGCCCTCGCGGCATTATCGAAATGCTGGACTTGAAACGTCCAATTTACCAGGCAACAGCAGCATACGGCCATTTTGGTCGTGAACTACCCAATTTCACTTGGGAAAATACTGACAAAGTTGAACACATCAAAGCGGAGGCTGGACTATGAGCAACACAGCAGAAATTATTAATTTAGACAATTTCACAGACTACAAAGTGGCGGATATAAATCTTGCCGATTGGGGTCGTAAAGAAATTGAAATTGCAGAAGGTGAAATGCCAGCATTGATGGCGCTTCGCCGCAAGTACAAAGACGCTCAACCTCTGGCAGGCGCCAAGATCATGGGCTGCATTCACATGACCATTCAAACCGCCGTGTTGATTGAAACACTGGTAGAATTGGGCGCCGAAGTGCGCTGGTCATCGTGCAATATCTTTTCAACCCAAGACCATGCGGCAGCAGCGATTGCAGCAGCGGGTATTCCCGTCTTCGCATGGAAAGGCGAGACCGAAGAAGAGTTCCTTTGGTGCATCGAGCAAACTATTCGCGCTAGCAAAGACAGCGACGCGATTTGGGATGCCAACATGATTTTGGATGACGGTGGCGATTTGACCGATATGGTCCACACACAATTCCCACAAATGCTCGACACGATCCACGGTATTTCTGAAGAAACCACCACTGGCGTTCACCGCTTGTTGGAAATGGTTGAAGCAGGCACATTGAAAGTTCCCGCTATCAATGTCAATGACGCCGTAACCAAAGCCAAGAACGACAATAAATACGGTTGCCGTCACAGCTTAAACGACGCCATTAAACGTGGCACCGACAACCTACTAGCTGGCCGTAAAGCCATCGTTGTAGGCTATGGCGATGTCGGCAAAGGTTCAGCGGCGTCTCTTCGTCAAGAAGGCATGATCGTTAAAGTGACTGAAGTTGATCCTATTTGCGCGATGCAAGCTTGTATGGATGGCTTTGAAGTTGTCTCACCTTACCTCAATGGCGAAAATAACGGCACACTTGAGTGCGTCGATAAGGACCTATTGGGCAAGACCGATCTTCTGGTCACCACCACAGGTAACGTCAATGTCTGCGACAAGAATATGCTTCAAGCGCTCAAATCCGGCGCGGTAGTATGCAATATCGGTCACTTTGATAATGAAATTGACACTGCCTACATGCGCAAAAACTGGGTATGGGAAGAAGTTAAGCCTCAAGTACACAAAGTTATTCGCAACAAAGACACCAATGACCACTTGATTCTATTGTCTGAAGGTCGCTTGGTTAACCTAGGTAATGCGACTGGCCACCCTTCTCGCATTATGGATGGCTCTTTTGCCAACCAAGTGCTAGCACAAATGTACCTTTACGAAGCGAAGTTTGCCGATCTACCTGCTGCTGAAAAAGCTGAAAACATCTACGTCAAGATTTTGCCTAAAAAGCTCGACGAAGAAGTGGCGAAGGATATGGTTGAAGGCTTCGGAGGCGTTTTAACACGTCTCACCCCAGAACAGGCCGACTACATCCACGTTAATGTGGACGGGCCATATAAACCTGAAGCTTATAAGTACTAAGCTTCATTTTGTGCGGCAGCCGATGGCTGCCGCCTTCGAGGCACAACACCATGTATACAGACAAACAATTTAGTATAGAAATTTTTCCACCAAGATCCCCCGAAGGTAAAACTACCCTTACTCAAACCGTTCATGAGCTTAATCAACTCGGGCCTGCCTTTTTTTCATGTACCTACGGTGCTGGCGGCTCTACCAGAGACACCACCAAAGGCATGGTACTCGACATGCTGAAAGCAGGTATTGATACTGCACCTCACCTCTCTTTTGGCGGCGATGACGAGCTCACCATCTTATCTCTTATTAATGAATACAAGGCTGCTGGTGCCAAACGTATCGTTGCATTGCGAGGTGATTTACCCGATGGAATGGATGGCGAACGAAAACTCATTCATGCCGATGCATTGGTAAAATTTATTCGCCAACACACCGGCAATCATTTTCAGTTAGAAGTGGCAGCCTATCCAGAAATTCACCCTGAAGCGCTTTCCTACCCAACAGACGTCGCATATTTGAAAGGTAAATTTGAGGCGGGTGCTGATAGTGCTATTACCCAATACTTTTTCAACGTTGATGCCTATTTTTATTTTCTTGAAGAGTGCCGTGCTCAGGGTATAGACAAACCTATCTATCCCGGGATAATGCCGCTAACTAACTTCGCCAACATAGCTCGATTTTCAGCTAGCTGTGGGGCCGACATACCCCGTTGGCTGACGCATAAATTAGAAAGCTTTGGTGACGATAGTGACTCGCTTAAGCAGTTTGGCATTGATTTTATCAGCAGAATGAGTGAGCGCTTACTTGATGGTGGAGCTCCGGGGCTACACTTTTATTCTATGAACTCTGTCGAACCCGTTACTACTATTTGGCATAACTTAGGTATTAGCAATCAATGCGGATCAGTCGACTCTTCAGCAGCGTAGCTCTTCCTCACAGCGGCAGCTTCACCCTTGATGAAGCTGCCAGTCACTACTTGTTAAAAGTATTGCGCTCACATGTGGGCTATCGCTTTGTACTATTCGATGGAAGCGGCGAGGAGTTTGACGTTGAATTAGTGGCAGCGACCAAAAAAGCGGCGACTGTCGAAATTATTAATGTCAGACCTGGCTTGCCAGAATCCCCGCTTAGCAGTCATCTTGCGATCGGTATATCCAAAGGCGATCGCATGGATTTTGTACTACAAAAAGCGACTGAACTTGGTGTTAGTGAGATAACCCCACTGTTTACTGAACATAGCGATGTTAAATTAAGCGGCGATAGGCTCGAGAAAAAGCTACATCATTGGCAAGGAGTGTTAAAGAGTGCCTGCGAACAGTGCGGACGCAGTGTTGTACCGCTCCTAAACCAACCCACCCAACTTCTGCCACTGCTCGACACTGTCGCTAGTGAGGCAAAATTTGTGCTATATCCAACCAGCGACAATAAATTACAAAGCACCCTGGCGCCGGCGAGTGCCTGCCTATTAATCGGCCCCGAGGGCGGCTTAAGCCAAGTAGAAATTGATCAATCTCTCGCCGCTGGATTTAAGCCACTGCAACTTGGACCGAGGGTATTACGCACTGAAACGGCTCCCTTGGCCGCGTTGGCACTACTTCAATACCTGTGGGGTGACTTCTAACTTAAGCAACAAATCTCGCAAGCTATTCACTCCAAGCTTACGATAAATATGCCGCATTTGTGTCCTTACCGTGTGAACACTCTTGTTCAAGAAATTAGCTATTTGCTGTGGGCTCATCCCTTTTTGTAAACAATCACAGACAGTTTTCTCAGCGTTGGATAAGGTTGGAGGTAAACACCCCAACGGCACATCCTGTCCATCAGACTTGAACCAAAGCATCAGCCGCCAAGCTCCTATTGTTTGACCATATTGGCAGAGCAGTATTAACCCCTGTTCATTATCTAGCCCTAAATAATTATTGTTCTGCGGGGTGGAAACACACAGCTGTTTTATCGCTAAATGGAGTTGTTTGACCTGAGCCTTTGAAAGCACTCGCTCTCTTTCAAGCCAATATTGATTGGGTACCTTGCTGCCGGTCATACAATTAACCAATATGACCGGCGCATTAAATTGATCCACCAAGAGGTTTAAGTCTAAAGAATTAGAGCATTGCTTTAATTTTACTAACAGCTTATCTGGAAAACCTTTTGCCTCTTCCGCGGTCGAATGTCCTATCGTGATGGCACACCATTGACGACCATTGATAACCCCAAAATCAAGATACACCCTCCCTGGATAGCGATGTTGTAAGAAACTTCTGAGGGCTAAATGACTGGGCTGATTTTCAGCTAGTAGCTGTTTAATGTCGTCATTCAATCTTACCGCGCCATCAACCTGATGATTCTTAGCGACTAACCTCCAACCTAAATCATGCTGTAGGAAAATACTTGTCATTTGATCCACGGCAACGGCCCTTGCATTAACCATGAAATCATCTGCTGTTGACTAGAAGTCCCCGAATGTCTCACTAGCCTATGCAGATAAGTGCGAAGGGTAGTCTTAGACACACCTAAATGCTGTTGAACGGACTCTGTCGAGCCTCCTGCGGCCAGTAGGCAGGCCAACCTAGCCAAGGAAGTTGGCAACCCAAGCCACTGCTTACAAAACTCTATTTTTACCTGACTTGGCCAAGGATATGCGTCATCAAATAGTTGGTTTTTATAATGGCGGACGACTTGGAGGTTAATAACCTCATACATAGCAGAGAGGCGCTCATATAAGATCAACGACAACGAATCAACGACCTCGAGAAAGTCAGTTGTTAATTCATTAGCCAACATATAAAGCGAACAATGCGAGGTTATCAGACAATAATTAAATTGCTCTGATGGGTAGCTTTTGAAGACATCGATTCTACCCAAAGTAATCCTATAGGTTCTAAGCACGAAGCGTCGAAACTCTATAATGACCTCTCGATCATTCTGACCAGCGTGTAAAGACACTTCCAGTGCCAATAGCTGGTGCTCAAATTGTCCATTTTGCATGCAGTTCATCCTTAAACAGCACTCTATTTAAGGATAAATTTATCGAACAGATAACAACTTAAGGGCGAAAGTTCGTACAGCTATTCGCCTTGAATGATTTTATCTTCTATTTTTTGGAAGTCAGGCAATATCATGCGCCTTCCATCGACAGTCACCCAACTCCTCTGCCAGCTGTAAACCAATTGAGCATCGACACTTTTCATATCGTCTACGCTTATTCGCAACATGCGCGGCAAAGTTTTTACCGCCATGGCAAAAAACTCTTGTTCAGGCCTGTGAACAGCATGGCACACGATGATGCAAACACGCTGATCTACACCACTCAAATCAAGTACGGGCAGTTTGCGCTCACGCCACTCAACATGACCTTGAGGCGGTTTTTGCCAACCAACCACTTCCGCAATCACAACGTCTGGCATTATCACCATGCCCTTTTCAGCTTGTAGCATTGCACAAGCCAAATATTGATCTACCTCTCCGGCCAAAAGAGCAACAATTGAGCGCCTAGCCATGATCTAACACCCCATTTCGACCATGTTTAAGCAATCCTTCAATCATTTGCAGCAGGACTTCTTCGCGGTAAGGCTTACTCAATAAGTGATCAACGCCTACCTCTGTTGCCCGACGGCGATGCTTATCACCACTCCTCGAGCTAACCATAACAATGGGGATGTGTTGCCAAGCTTCGCTATGCCTGACTTGGCTGGCAAATTCGAATCCGTCCATCCTAGGCATTTCAACATCCAGCAAAATGATATCTGGCTTTTGAAGTTCGAGTTTCTCTAATCCGTCGACACCATCCTTAGCAGTCAAAACAGCATATTGGTGGCGCTGCAATAACTTTGAGGTAATCTTTCTAACGGTAATGGAGTCATCCACGATCATCACCGTGCCATGTTGTTCCGGCCCCTCTCCCTGTAACTGAGTGGGTAAGGCAAAACGCAATCCCTGCTGCCAAGCTCGCAACAATGGCGGTAGGTCTAAAATACTTAAAACACTACCATCACCCATGATGGTAGCTCCAGAGATCCCCACCAACTTACCAAATTGTGGGCCCAATGATTTGACTACCAGCTCTCTGCTACCGCGAAGACTGTCGACTCTCACCGCAAAATTACCGTCAGCTGTGCGCACGAGTATCAACGGTGAATAACCTTCTTGGCTAGCCGAGTCGACCGCTTCAATACCCAGTAGTTGTGAAAGCTCACAAAATTGGTAATGCTGCTTTCCATAACTCAACCTGCCCTCATCATTTACCCGAAGGTCATCGAGCTCCCGACGAGAGATTCGCATGATGCCTTCTATGCCCGCAAAGGGTATGGCAAAACTTTGATCTGAAATAGCTACCATTAGGGCTCGATTGACCGATTGTGAAAATGGAACCACCAACGTGAATTCTGTGCCTCGATCAACAACCGACTGGATTTCAACGCGACCACCAAGTGAGAGTATTTCGCTGTCCACAACATCCATTCCAACGCCGCGGCCAGATATTTCACTGACTGTTTCTGAGGTGCTAAAGCCAGGCTTCATAATAAGGCGGATGATCTCATTCGGTGTTAATTCATCGCCGCTAGAAATCATTCCTCGATGCTCTGCTTTAGCTCGAACAACGTCTGGGTCGATGCCGGCGCCGTCATCACTCATGACAAACACCAACTCGTTGTCACGGCGCTGGACTGATAGCTTGATCACCCCCATCTCAGGCTTACCTAATGCCTTGCGCTTGGCAGGAGATTCAATCCCATGATCCAGCGCATTACGCACTATATGCTCTAGCGATGTTGCAATTCTCTCTAGCACTGAACGCTGTAATTCACCTTCTATTTGCTCTGCTAAAAACTCAATCGGCTTATTTAGCTCTAGGCTAATTTGATCGACAAGGCGGCGTAATCTAGGCATCAGACGTGCCACAGGAATCATCCTAGACTGGTGCAATTTTTGGACGAGAGACGCGCTCATTCGCCCCTGCTGTACAAGCGTAGTCTCCATATTCCGCATCAATTCATCAGCACTGGATTTCAAATCGCCAATATCGCTCAACGATTCCATCAAACCGTTCGTTAACTGTTGTAACTGGGTGTAACGGTCCATTTCTAAAGGATCGAAGGCTTCCTCGGAGGCTGTATCTAATTGCTCGCGCCGATAGGCAATTTGAGCTTGCGTCTGGGAATCAAGGCGGCGCAATTGATCTGTGGTACGAAGCTGGGCAGACTCTAGCTCGTTGAGTACTTTTAACATCGAGACCCTTTGCTCGTCGAGCTGGGCGCGATTAATGGATATTTCACCCCCAATATTTGCCATCTCTTCAAGAGCATCAACAGGTACTTTCAGCAAATCTATCGCCTTAGGTACTTGCTGGTTATTGGTAGCTACTGCTGCAACCGCAGTGGACTCATCTTCTTTAATTACGTTGCTTTGCAACTGATCCACAAGCAGCTGCCACTGGGAGCGCCAGTGCTTAAAATTAGCTTCATCTGGCTGAGTTTGAGCAGCAATAATTTCGCTTTCAAAGTCGTGAGCTGTAGCTGCCATGTCACGCCAGCTCACCATTCGCGCTCCCCCTTTAAGGGTGTGTAAATAGCGTTTCAAGGCCTCTACAGGGCGCTTGTCGTCTGGGCTTTGCTGCCAATCGATCAGTGCCAAATCGATGGCTTCGATAAGCTCTTGAGCTTCCTCACTAAATATCTCAATCAGCTCTTGATCAACGTCCTCATCAAGCTGAGTAGTTTCAGACTTTCCCGGCGGCGTTTCCTCTGCAGCTATATCTTGAGCGGGCTCTTCTCGAGGCTCGAGCAAAGGCGCCGGAATTTCTTCGGTAAAAGATCGTGCTAATGGAGATTCGACATTTTGCTCGCTATCTTCTAAATCTTGATCGGCGCTTTCAAGTTGATCGGCTAGCTTATGTAGAATGGCTGCATCGATCACCGGTGATTGATCAGCGGCGATGAGATTGAGTGCGTCAAACGCTTGGCTCAACGCGGGCTCAAGATGAGACAATACCTGTTTATCAACAACGTGCCTCAAAATAAAATCGGCGATGCCATTCAGCAAGCTTGCCAACGAAGGTTGGGCTTCAAGAAGCGGCTGAGTCTCATGTTGTAGTTGTTCGGCACAAGTATGCCAATCAAAAGAAAGGTCGTAAGACAACAACGCTGGGTACATTGTATCGAGCGTGTCCCCCACGGCCAAAAGCGTCGTAATAGCACTCTCAACCGCTTCATTTTGAGCTGTATCCCAGGCTTCTATGCGAGCTTGTAACTGTTCTAATGACTGTTGATCTTGCTCATTCTTTAGACACAATGTGGCCATTTTCACCGTTTGTGATAAAAGCTCTAGTGCTTCGCCATCTAATTTATGGGCTAACTTTAGCTTACTTTCGAGTGGCGAAATCAGTGCTATCAAACTATCCAATTTGGCGTTTTTAGCGCCACTCTTTAGCGCGTGAATGGCATGCAATACGTCATTGGGAACATTAACACCTGCGCCGGTTACAGAGGCCTGGTCAACAAAATTAGCAATAGTTTCGAGCAGCGCTTGGGCTTGCTGATAAAACAGGTCTTGTTCCAACGGCTCGTCAGCAAAAGCTTCCTGCCAATCCTGCAACGCTGGCGATGAATGATTAGTTTGTTGCACCAATAGCGAGTTAATTTTTTCTGCTCGTGGTGTCAGTGCATCGCCTTGGCCGCTCTCTAACGCATCAACCATCTCAAAAAGTACGTCAACAGCTGCGCTCACCAGCGACACATGATCGATAGTAAGGGTATGACTTCCCTGTAAAATTTGATTGTAGGTATTTTCCAAATTCCAGCCGAACTCACCAATAGCATTAGCGCCCACCATCCGGCCGCTGCCTTTAATCGTATGAAATCCTCGTCGAATATCTTGCAAATCAGTCTCAGTCAACGAGCCTTTTGCTAAGGCCTGTGACATATCCTGTAAAACTTCTCGCGCCTCTTCAACAAATATGTCACGCAACTCTGGGTCGATGTCATTGACGACTTCCTCCTTGGTGTCAGCGCCGTCGCTTACTTGTTGGTCGGTCGAGCTAATGCCTTCATCCAGGCTTTGTTGTAATTGCTGATGACTCCGATCTGCCGCATTTAGAGCTTCCTGCCAAGGTAAATGCCATGCCGCAAGTTTAAGTGCCCATTCAATCGCAATGACCACACGCGTTAATTGATCAATGCGCTCAGCGCTGGGTAATAATTTCCGTGACAGTACTTGTTGCGCGACATATTCGGCCAAGGTCTGCGCATAAATTGAACAGGCGTTTAGACCTGCATTGCTGAGCTCTGAGGCAAGATCAGTCGCGCGCCCTGGCACCGAAGTCAGTACTTCAAATTCTGAACCGTCTTCAAAAAAGTCCAGCAGCGCGGTTTGTAGTGCGTGCAGAGCCTTTTGGGCGCGATCAAATTGAACGTCCGGAGACATGACCAACCAACTTTTGTGCTCATGGTAACTCGCACTGTAAACGCTCAGCTGACGAGCGAGCACCGATGTCTGGCCGGTCTCAGTCTCAGGTGTTTCCGACTTACTTATGGCCGTGAGATTTTGCAGCACATGACGCATTAAAATTTGTGGGAGAGCAAGCTTACTAGTCGTCACATCTAATTGATTTACGAACCGCTCAGCGCTACTCCACAGTGGAAAACTGGCACAATTTTTTGTCACGACTGCAAGGCGCGACAATAACTTTTGTAGGGCAGCAAGCCCATCGGGTTGGCCTTTAATCAGCTGCAACATGGCAACTTTAAACAACTTAGCCGCTTTGGCTAACCAAACCCGCAGTCTCTCTCGATCGGATGTTGTAAGCTCGACAATTGGGTTCTCGGTTATGTCATCGGCCCATTGATTAGCCGAAAATAAGTTTTGCTGGGTATTAACTCGTAAGCTATTAATCGCTACCAGCGCTGAAGCGGGAAAAGGAACTCCTTGAAAAGCAGCGCCAATGGCCTGATTGATCTGCGTTGCTATGGCCGTTAACTCTGGACCAGGTCTAAACAGTTTATCCCCTGTATCTCGCCTAAGGCTGTTATACAGCTCGCTACCCAAACGCTGTAACCCCGGAACGGCACTAAACTGCATCGCTAGAGAAATATCTTTCCAACACTCTAATGAGGCAAGATCAGTCTCCTGAAGCTCTTGCCAAAGCCCACTCAACGAAGGGTGAAGATCAATTAACTGGCTGGTCATGCCGCCTCTCCAAGGGGTTTAATAAAGGCGCGTACTTTAGGGGAACTATTGCGCAATAAGCGATTGCCTTTCCACTGGGGTTGATCAGTAGGGCTCAACACTAGCATGCCTCCAGGGCGTAAATGCTGCTCAAACCAGTTGAGATAGTTAATCTGTTGCTTTTGGGTTAAATACATCAGAGTATTCTGGCAAGAAATGAGGTCCGCTGAAAGCGACTTCTCATTAAATAGGTGTGTCGGCTCAACAAAGCTAATGTTGTGCTTTAACTCATGGTGAACAGTATATTCACCGCTTTCAATTTGCTCGATGAAACGCCCACGATAGTGCTCTGGGATATCGGCAATATCTCTCTCTGAATAAAGCGCGGCTTGGGCGAGAGAATTTGCTTTAGGAGAAAGGTCTACACCCATGATTCGATAATCAGAGCCTAGCTCTGCCAGCAGCATAGCGAGACTATAAACTTCACGACCGTCCGCCGAACCAACACTGATTACGGTCAACTCAGAAGTGGGTTGTCGCTGTTTATACCAGTGATCTATTGCATTATACATCTCTGGGTCCCTAAAAAATCGTGAACTAGATACAACCACTTCATCGCATACGGACACCCATATCGGATGCTCATCTCCCCTTTGTGAAAGTACAGCGAGAGCCCCTTCGGCGGTTAGATCCAATTTCTTACACAAGCGATTAATCGCTGTTTTTAACACTGGTGAATGCTCTGAATAGCGAAGTCCCAAGCGTTCTTCGAGTAGCTTACGCCAAGCAGCTTCGACTTGCGCCGTAATCACCGCTATTCCTCTGAGGGCTGCTCAGAAGTATTGCTGGGCTTTGCCGCCTTAGTCGGCAATGTAAAACCAGCCACCGAACCACGTAATTCATTGGCAAGATCTGACAAATTACCAATTGAACGCGCCGTTGCCATCGTACCTTGCGCGGTTTGTGATGTGATATCTTGGATAACATTCATTGTATTAGATACATGGTTGGCAGAAGACGCCTGCTGCCGCGCTGCGTTGGAAATATTTTGAATGAGCTCAGCCAAGTCGCCTGACACGTCTTCGATCTCGGCCAGTGCGACACCTGCATCGTTGGCTAATTTTGCCCCTTTCACCACATCTGCCGTCGTTTTCTCCATAGAGATTACGGCTTCACCCGTATCACTTTGAATGGTTTTAACAAGAGCTTCGATCTGCCTAGTCGCTGCGGATGAACGCTCTGCTAGTCTCTGGACTTCATCTGCCACAACTGCGAAGCCTCGCCCTGCATCGCCCGCCATAGACGCCTGAATCGCCGCGTTTAACGCCAAAATATTGGTCTGGTCGGCAATGTCGTTAATCAGTGAAATGATGTCTCCAATTTCTTGTGAGCTTTCACCTAAGCGTTTAATTCGTTTTGATGTATCCTGAATTTGTTCTCGAATAGTATCCATACCTTCAATAGTATTTCGCACGACATTGGCGCCGGTATCGGCCAGCTCCACCGATCGATCTGCAACGCGGGCTGACTCTTCGGCGTTGAGAGATACCTGATCAATAGTAACCGCCATTTCATTGATAGCCGCCGAAGCGCCAGCAATTTCATGGGCTTGATGCTCAGATGCTTTGGCCAATTGCAGTGCAGTTGCTTGAGAATCTTGTGCTGCTGCCGAGACTTTAACCGCCGTGTCATTGATGTTAGATACCAAGACCCTCAGTTGATCGACTGTAAAATTGATAGAGTCTGCGATAGCACCCGTGAAATCCTCACTCACCGTTGCACTGACCGTTAGGTCGCCATCCGCTAAGTCTGCCAGTTCATCGAGTAACCGTAGAATCGCTTTTTGATTCCTTTCTGTGATCGCTGCAGAGGCAGCTAATTGCGCCTGGGTTAAACGCTTTTGACGCAATAACACCAAAAATAGCAGCAGCGTTGAAATGAGTGCGAATACCACCATAGATCTCAAACCGATATAGCGGCTATCTGCTAAATTTTCTAGGGCCATCGCTGTGCGTTCAGCCGCTTGATCGATAGCCATTTGCTCACTTTTGACCTGCTCAATAGCCGCCTTGGCACTCGCATAAGTTTCAGCGAGCTCACCCACCTGTCTAATGGATCTCGATAGCATCGCCAATTGTTCGTCTATCGAACTTAATAAACCACGCGCTGTGTCGTCGCGCAATCTCGGCAAATTCGTTGCACCTCGCATTAAATCTGCGGTGGTCTTAGCTATTTTGCTTGCATCGATACTGAACTGTTGCAACAGGGCCATCCCGTCTCCCTGCCCAAATCGTGCATAATCTAGTTGCCGAATCATTCTATCGGTCAGCCAAATCTGCTCATTGACAGCCATAATTTGAGCGTCGTCCGCATTGCGTGATAACAAAAGCTCGAGAATATCAGCCCACTGTTGACGAAGCGTAGGCAGTACTTGAGAAGACATTTCAGTATCAGTATTAAGCAGCATCAAGTTGTCTTGCTGTTTAAGTAGCAGTGACATTTGCTCTATAAAATTGGTACTTAATCGAGCAATACCATTATCTGAAAACCCGCTATCTGCCTTGGATAAGGCGACTATTTGACGACTATTTTGAGCTAAGCCTTGGCGCTCTCGCTGGAGAGTTTCGAAGGCGGTTAAATCACCAGATAGGGTTTTTTCAGCTGCTGAGCTCAAAGTTCGAATCTGCAACCGCATTTGTGCCAACCGATCTAACCGCTCTTGATCTCGCAGACTATCTTGATAAAAGACCACCATGTTGGCTAATAATGCAAATAAGCACACTACCAACGCGGCCACTAACCAACGGATCTCGCGACCCTGCTTTTTTTCGTTGGCTATCGACGTTTCCATATTGCTATTCCTATGATTGACCGGCGGCGGCAGGCTCTGGTTGACGACCCACTGCGGTAAATTTTTCATCATTCAAGAGATGATTGACATCTAAAAGCCAGTGACGCCGACGACGGACTACGACACTTTGTTCAGCAAAGGGGCGGCATTCACTCGATGGGCAAACCTGATCTTGTTCTAATTGTTCGTCTTTTAATCGCTGCATCCCAAATACCGCATCAACCACCAATCCTAGCCATTGGTCATTATGGTGGCACACTAGTACCCGACGATCGCGACTTACTCGCGGGGGTATCTGCAAAAATGCAGCAACATCTACTAAGGGAAGTAATTCTCCCCGCAAATTGGCGACACCCAATACCCAGTGATGGGCCGACGGCAGCGCAGCATATTTGGGCATGGACATCACTTCGTTAACAAAAGATTGCCGACAAGCCAGCGGGCAATCTCCTATCTGCAACAATAAGGCGGGCCACCAAGACTCCACATTTAACTGGGCAGGAAGTGGCCGGGCAAGCTGCTTATATCGAGCGGAGGCTTCTAATAAATATTGAAAATCTTGTTGCGCTTCTTGGGCCACATTGCCACCTATAACAACAACTTGTCTAATTCTGCGTAAAGTAGATCTTTTTTTACGGGTTTTACTAAATAGCCACGTGCGCCTTGGCGCTGAGCCCAAATACGATCAGTTTCTTGGTCTTTAGTACTCACTATAATAATAGGGATATGTGCGGTATGGCTATCTTTACTCAGCTGCCGCGTGGCCTGAAATCCATTGAGCCCTGGCATGACGACATCCAACAATATGAGATCAGGCAATTCACTACGAGCCAAGTCCAGTCCCTGTTCAGCATTGTGCGCAATGATCAATTGATGGTTGTGCACCTCGAGTAACTTGCTGAGATGTTGCCGTTCTGTTTTGGAATCGTCGACGATTAAAATTTTAGCCATAACATACAGCCCCTAGCGATCATGCGCTTTTAGAAATCGACGTATTGTCGCGAATAGCATCTAGTAACTCACTTCGTCCAAAGGGCTTAGTAAGGTATTGATCTGCCCCCACGATTCTGCCGCGAGCTTTATCAAACAGGCCATCTTTACTAGACAGCATTACGACGGGAATATGTTGAAACTGGGAATTATTTTTTACCAATGAACACACCTGATAGCCATCCAAACGCGGCATCATAATATCGACAAAAATAATATCGGGTTTATGCTCTACAATCATGGCCAATGCTGCAAATCCGTCTTCGGCAGTTACTACCGTGCACCCCTCTTTACCGAGTAAAGTCTCGGCGGTTCGGCGTATGGTCTTACTGTCATCGACGACCAAAACGGTCAGTTGCTCGATCGACTTTTCCATAATTTCTGTCCCAAGTATTGATCCTTCACATACACTCTTAGATCGATACGACTTACAGCCGCTCTTGCAAGTGCTATGATTCAACTATTAAAGCAATATCATTATAGGTGAGTTTTTATCGTCTCGCCCACTGTAAAGGACAAGCTATGACAATTCGTTTCGGCATGGTGATGGATCCCATCGCCAACATCAAACCCCATAAAGATAGTAGCTTAGCAATGCTGCTTGCAGCGCAAAAGCGCGGTTGGTCACTACATTACATGGAGCCGGCCGATTTATACCTAGATCAGGGCGTTGCAAAAGCCACTACCACTGACCTCAAAGTATTTGATGACAAAGATCATTGGTTTGAACTGGGCGATCGACACGACGTTGTGCTCAGTGATGCGGTAGATGTCATTGTGATGCGTCGCGATCCACCGTTCGACAGTGAATATATTTACAATACCTATTTGCTGGAAGCCGCAGAGCGCGAGGGTGTTCTTGTTTGCAACAAGCCGCAAAGTTTGCGTGACTGTAACGAGAAAGTCTTTGCCACCCAATTTCCCCAGTGCTGCCCTCCCGTGTTGGTCAGTGCCGATATGGCGCGCTTAAAAGCTTTTCATAAACACCATGGTGATGTGATATTTAAACCACTTGATGGCATGGGCGGCAGCTCCATATTCCGCTGCAAAAATGATGACGCCAATGTGAGCGTGATCCTAGAAACACTGACCCAGTTTGGTACCTGCACAATTATGGCTCAGCGCTATATCCCTGAGATCGTCAATGGCGACAAACGCATCTTAATGGTCAATGGCAAGCCGGTTTCTCATGCACTCGCGAGAATTCCCTCTCAGGGGGAAACCCGAGGCAATCTTGCTGCAGGAGGATCTGGTGTTCCCATGCCTCTGACCGATCGTGAACGTTGGATTACCGAACAGGTGGGGCCAGCGCTTCTTGAGCGGGGCCTGTATTTTGTTGGCTTAGATGTCATAGGTGACTACTTAACCGAGATTAATGTTACCAGCCCAACCTGTATCCGCGAACTCGATGCCGCACACGATCTTGATATTGCAGGACAGTTTATGGATGTCATTGAAAATCTGTTAGCTGTGTAATGCGCCAACTGACTCTGCTTGCCTATCAACAACCCCTAGCGGCTGCCACGCTAGTTGCTCTGGTGGTGCATTTAGCCATCATTGCAGGGGTAAGCTTCGAATGGCAGAGTCAACCATTAAAAACGCCGTTACTAGAAATCACCCTGGCCACAAGAAGCGATGAGGTAGCCCCCGAAGAGGCCGATTTCATTGCGCAAGCGAATCAGACCGGAAGTGGTGATAGCAAAAAAAGCGAAGCCGTATTGAGTCCTTATCAAGCGCCATTGCAAGCGGATGTCGCTAAGCAACAACAAACCCCCACTGAGCAACAGCAACAATTCAGCGAACAGGTCGTCATGACATCTAGCCAAACAGGACCATGGTGGATGGATGCAGAGCAAAAGCGCGCACCGAATGAAGATGCAATACATGCGCAAAGTAACAACGCGGCCAATGGTGATATTGCGACACTGGAAGCACATTTAGATCATTTACAGCAAAACTATGCCAAAATGCCTAGAGTTAAACGGCTGACATCAGTTTCCACCAAGAGCACACGTGATGCGGCTTATGTTTTACAATGGCAACAACAAATAGAGAATACTGGCAACAGATTTTACCCGCAACGCGCTAAAAAAATGGGTATTGAAGGTGATGTACGCCTAATGGTGGCGCTACTCCCCGACGGTTCGGTTAAAGAAGTGCGTTTATTACAATCTTCTGGGTCGGCCTTGCTAGATCAAGCAGCGCAAGGTATTGTCCAACTTTCCGCACCATTTGCACCATTTCCTAACGACATTGCTAAAGATACCGATATTTTAGAGATCATTCGCACATGGCAGTTCCGGCGTAACCGGTTGTCATCTAGCGTTAACTAACTGAGGTAATACGTATGGAAGATACAACATCGACGTTTGAATCACTGCGCGACAACCTCCTAATTGCTATGCCCGGACTTGAAGATGGGTTGTTCACGGGATCAGTCACATACATGTGTGAACACGACCCAGAGGGTGCATTGGGGATCGTTATCAACCGCCCCACCGATATTACCTTTGCTGATTTATTTGGCGAAGAAGAGGTCGATATTCTGGAAGATTACCGTGATATCACTGTGCTAGCGGGAGGTCCCGTCAATATGAATCGTGGTTTTATACTGCATGATGGTGAGCACGAATGGGAGTCCTCCCTGACATTACCCAATGGACTTAAACTTACCACCTCTCGCGATATCATCTACGCTATTGCGCGCGGTGAAGGGCCGAGTAATTTTATCATCACGTTAGGTTATGCTGGTTGGGGTCCCGGGCAACTAGAAGAAGAGATCACAGACAATGCTTGGCTTAACGCGCCTGCTTCAGAAGACATCATTTTCGATACCCCCTTTGATCATCGCGCGGAAAAAGCACTGGCCCAAATGGGCGTTGATTATCACCTGATTTCCCATCAAGCGGGGCACGCTTAATGCCACACATCAAACTAGTGTTAGGGTTTGATTATGGAACAACTAACATCGGCGTGGCGGTATGCCAATTAGCACTTGGCGAAGCCCGCCCTTTAAAGCCGATAAAAGCCCGCGATGGAGTGCCAAACTGGGATGAATTAGGCAAGCTTATACAAGAGTGGCAACCTGACTTGGTCATTGTTGGGCTGCCTCTTAATATGGATGGTAGCGAGAGTGAAATGTGCACCCGTGCCAAGAAATTTACCCGCCGTTTGAACGGTCGATTTAACGTATCGACCGACATGATGGACGAACGTTTATCGAGTTTCGAGGCCAAAGGTGACGTTATGGCGCGAGGTGGCAATCGAGATTACAAGAACAACCCCATCGATAGCATCGCTGCTAAATATATTCTTGAATCGTGGTTAGCACAGCGCTAGTCATCATCCAAGCTTAGCTTTGATACTGCAATGGACATCTCGTCTCCATCGGCATCCTGCAATTTAATCATCAAGCGCAAATCATTTGCAGAGTCGGCGTGGGAGAGTGCATCTTCGTAGCTAATAATGCCTTTCTTATAGAGATCGTATAGCGACTGATCAAACGTCTGCATACCTTGCTCTCGAGACTTAGACATCAACTCTTTCAAGGTGTGGACCTCACCTTTACGAATCAAATCCGACGCGAGAGGTGAGTTCAAGAGCACTTCTACTGCAGCAACACGTCCTTCACCATCGGCGCGAGGCACTAACTGCTGTGCCACCATCCCGCGTAAATTCAAAGATAAATCCATCCACAATTGCGGATGACGTTCATGCGGGAAAAAGTGCATGATGCGATCTAGCGCTTGGTTAGCGTTGTTAGCGTGCAATGTGCACAGGCACAAGTGCCCCGTTTCAGCAAAAGTAATAGCGTGCTCCATAGTCTCGCGCGTTCTTACCTCTCCGATCAAAATAACGTCGGGGGCTTGGCGAAGCATATTTTTCAAAGCTACTTCAAACGACTCAGTATCGATGCCAACTTCTCGCTGAGTGATCAAACATCCATCGTGCTGGTGAACAAACTCAATTGGATCTTCAACCGTAATAATGTGCCCTTTTGAATTGCGGTTGCGATGGCCAATCATTGACGCTAGCGACGTGGATTTACCTGTCCCTGTGGCACCTACAAAAATAATCAGTCCTCGTCGAGTCATGGCCAATTCGTCAATAATCGGCGGCAATCCTAACTCTTCCGAATGGGGAATCCTAGTTTCGATTCGACGAGCCACCAACCCCACCATGTTGCGTTGATAAAATGCGCTCACCCTAAAACGGCCCGTTCCTCGAGCAGTAATCGCAAAATTACACTCTCGGGTTCTTTCAAACTCTTCCCGCTGAGTATCATTCATGACGCTGAGGACAACCTCCATGGCCTGCTCTGGGCTAAGTGGCTGACTGGTGACCGGCGTCATTTTGCCATCCAACTTAACGCAGGGTGGCTTGCCCGCCGTAATAAATAAATCAGATGCCGATTTTTCAACCATCATTACCAGCAATTTTTGAATGTCCATCTTTACTCCGCTGGCATACTAGAAATTAGAAGGTACTTTGGCTTTTTCGCGAGCAATGTCACGGCTGATGATTCGCTTGTCGACCATGTTGGACAAGCACTGATCCAGCGTCTGCATACCCTGTGCTGCACCTGTTTGAATCGCAGAATACATTTGAGCGATCTTATCTTCTCTAATCAAGTTTCTAATCGCTGGAGTGCCTCGCATAATTTCATGTGCCGCCACTCGACCACCACCTTGTTTCTTTAGCAGGGTTTGAGAAATCACAGCCTCCAATGATTCAGAGAGCATCGAGCGAACCATCGATTTTTCTTCTGCTGGGAAAACGTCGATCACACGGTCGATCGTTTTAGCGGCAGAGGTGGTGTGCAATGTACCAAACACCAAGTGCCCCGTTTCGGCAGCAGTTAAGGCAAGGCGAATCGTTTCCAAATCGCGCATTTCACCCACCAGGATGATATCGGGGTCTTCACGTAATGCAGAACGCAACGCTTCGGCGAAACCGTGCGTGTCGCGGTGCACCTCCCGCTGGTTAACGAGGCATTTTTTTGATTGATGAACAAATTCAATAGGATCTTCAATGGTCAAAATGTGATCGTATTTATTGTCGTTGATAAAGTCGATCATGGCCGCTAGGGTGGTCGATTTACCCGAGCCCGTAGGACCAGTAACCAGCACTAGCCCTCGAGGTGTTAACGAAATATCTTTAAATACTTGCCCCATCCCCAACTCTTCCATAGTGAGTACTTTGGCGGGAATGGTCCGAAATACAGCCCCAGCTCCTCGGTTTTGGTTAAACGCGTTAACACGGAAACGCGCTACGCCGGGCACCTCAAATGAAAAGTCAGTCTCTAAAAACTCTTCGAAATCCTTGCGCTGCTTATCATTCATGATTTCATAGATCAATGCGTGAACCTCCTTGTGCTCTAATGGAGGTAAATTGATCCGTCGTACGTCGCCATCGACACGAATCATCGGTGGCAGTCCAGCGGAAAGGTGAAGGTCGGAGGCGTTTTGTTTGGCACTAAACGCTAATAATTCCGTGATATCCATAAAAACATCCCAGTATTGACGCAGCAATCAACGCTGCAATTAAATCTCACCCACGTATAATAGACAGCCTTATCAACTCTCGCCAATGGAAGACCATGTCGAATCTTGAACAACGATATCGTGATGTAGTGGCCAGAATACATCAAGCCGAGGCTAACGCTGGTCGTGAGCGCGATAGCGTTCGTTTACTGGCGGTCTCAAAAACTAAACCACTCGCCATGGTTGAAGCCATCTATGCTATGGGCCAGCGTGATTTTGGGGAAAATTATTTGCAAGACGCGATGGAAAAAATCAGCGCTTGTCATCAGGCCGATATCCAATGGCATTTCATTGGCCAAATTCAGTCCAATAAAACGCGACCTATTGCTGAGCACTTTCAATGGGTGCACAGTGTCGACCGAGCCAAAATTGCACGCCGACTTGCCGAGCAACGCCCCGATAATATGCCACCACTTCAAGTGTGCATACAAATCAATGTTAATGATGAACAAACTAAAGGTGGTGTCGACAGCCTCGCTGAGGTAATGGCCCTTGCTGCATCAGTAGCCGAGCATGACTCACTGACTCTTCGTGGAGTAATGGCCATTCCCGAAAATAGCGACGACATCGCCATTCAACGACGTAACTTCGCTAAAGTACAATCGATTTTTGCGGCTGTTCAACAGGCTTTTCCAAGCTGTGATACGCTGTCTATGGGCATGTCGGGTGATTTAGAAGCCGCTGTCTACGAAGGTACGACCATGGTAAGAATTGGAACGGATATTTTTGGAGCAAGACAATGAGCGAAACACCACGCATTGCTTTTATCGGCACAGGGAATATGGCTGGCAGTATCATCGGTGGCTTACTTGCCCAGGGCTATCCAGCCAATCACATTACCGCTACAGCACGGAGTGAAGCCAATCAACAACGAGCCCAGGCCTTGGGAGCCATTACCGTTACTGATGATAACCACTCCGCCATAAAAAATAGTGAAGTCATCGTGCTGGCCGTCAAACCGCAAATGTTCAAGGACGTTGTACAAGAATACGCCCCATTGCTTGCCGGTAAATTAATTGTTTCTGTGGCCGCCGGTGTGACTGCTGCCAGTATCGCCTCATGGATTGGACAGGACTGCGCCGTTATCCGCTGTATGCCAAACACCCCCAGTCAATTGCGGATGGGCGCAAGCGGTATGTTTGCCAATCCCTTTTGTAGTGCCGAACAACGGGCTATTGCTGATCGCATTATGAGCGCAGTTGGGCTTGTGGTGTGGTGTCAAGAAGAAGAGGCATTACACGCGGTTACCGCCGTTTCTGGTAGTGGTCCTGCCTATGTATTTTTATTTACACAATGCATGATTGAAGCGGGTGAAGCCGCAGGTTTGGATCGTGCTACTGCTGAACAATTAGCGGTTCAAACCGTGCTAGGCGCAGCCACCATGGCGAGCAACACTGGATTGAGCGTTGAAACATTGCGGCATCAAGTCACATCGCCTAATGGTGTCACGGAAAGAGCGATTCAATCCTTTGAGGCTGATGATTTAGCCGCTATAGTTAACAAAGCAATGCAAGCTGCAGTGTCGCGTTCGCAGGAAATGAGCAAATTATTTAGCTAATGTAGGAGATATTCATGGGTGCGTTGAATGACATAGGCACGTATTTGGTTCAAACACTGTTTGAGCTTTACTTGTTTGTGGTGGTGGTACGTTTTTTATTACAAGTGGCACGCGCCGACTTCTACAATCCAGTGTCGCAGTTCATAGTAAAAGCCACCAATCCCCTACTCATGCCTATTCGCAAAGTGGTGCCTGGACTTGGCGGCTTAGATCTCGCCTCGGTGGTGCTCGGTATTGTGCTGCAAGTTATCGCTATGAGCATACTGCTTTTGCTGCAAGGCTATGGGCTTTACAACCCCGCCATGCTAGCGCTATGGGGCTTCATAGGGTTGGTGGCAATGGCAATCAACGTCTATTTTATTGCGCTGCTTGCCTCAATTATTTTAAGTTGGATTGCCCCCGGAAGTTACAATCCCATGGTGCTGTTGGTATCGCAGTTGGTGGCGCCTATTATGCGGCCAATTCAAGCCATTATTCCCTCATTAGGCGGGTTGGATATATCCCCTATTTTTGCCTTTATCGGCATCAATATTTCTAAAATTTTACTGTCGCATATCGCCGCAAGTGTTAGCTTGCCGTCGGGCCTGGTGCTAGGTATTTAAGGACAACAATGACGGATCACAACGCGCCAACATCGGTAGGAATTGTAACCCCGCAGGTGGCTTCTTTTAATGAGCCATTGCAGCTTTCCAACGGTGGCCAGCTAGATGAATATCAATTGGTCTATGAAACCTATGGCACTTTGAACCCGGCAAAAAGTAATGCCGTCCTGATTTGTCATGCACTGAGTGGCCACCACCACGCAGCGGGATACCACAGTGAAACGGATAAACGCCCAGGTTGGTGGGATCACTATATTGGCCCCAACAAACCCATCGACACCAATAAGTTTTTTGTAGTGGCACTCAATAATCTTGGTGGTTGTCATGGCAGCACGGGGCCGAACACCATCAATCCCGCCACAGGCAAACTCTGGGGTTCTGATTTTCCTGTACTTCGCGTTCGAGACTGGGTCAATAGCCAAGCGAGATTACTCGATAGCCTAGGTATCGAAAAACTGGCTGCTGTGATCGGAGGTAGCTTGGGCGGCATGCAGGCTATGCGCTGGACACTGGAGTATCCACATCGTGTAGGCGCCTGTGTTGTGGTAGCTTCTGCCATGAAACTGAGCTCGCAAAACATTGCCTTTAATAACATCGCTCGCAGTGCCATCAGCAAAGACCCTGAGTGGCATAATGGTCATTTCTATCAAGTGGATAGCAAGCCTCGAACAGGGCTGTCATTAGCGCGTAAAATTGCTCATGTGACTTATCTATCAGACGATGTGATGGGCGAGCGCTTTGGTCGCGAGCTAAAAAGTGGCGATTTTACTCTTGGCACTCACAGCGACTATGAATTCCAAGTCGAGAGCTACCTAAATTATCAAGGTGCCTCTTTCGCTGAAACCTTTGATGCGAATACCTATATGCTGATGACGCGAGCCCTCGATTATTTCGATTTAGCTCGGGAATATAACGATGATCCCGCCATTGCATTTAGCCATGCAGAGTGCCCATTTTTGGTCATTTCATTCACTACCGATTGGCGTTTTTCACCACAGCGTTCTCGTGAAATCGTTGAGGCCTTACTCGCTGCAGGCAAAAAAGTCACCTTTGCCGATATAGAATCAAGTTATGGCCACGACGCGTTTTTGCTTCCTAATGATCGCTATGAAGCACTCTTTAAAGGCTTTATGAACAATGTCGCAAAACAGCTTGCTGGGGGTAACACCGATGCGCGTTGATCTAGACATTATTCGCCGTTGGGTGCAACCCAATAGCCGCGTACTCGATTTAGGCTGTGGTGACGGCTCTTTGATGGAAATGCTGACTAGTGACGGTCACACCTGTATCGGTTTGGAAATTAACCCCATTAATATTCAAGCTTGTGTCGAAAAAGGCCTTAGCGTAATCGAGCAAAACCTAGATTTAGGGTTGGACAACTTTGCCGACAAGAGCATCGACATGGTGGTTATGACTCAAACATTACAAGCCGTTCACTACCCAGACAAAGTATTGCAGGAGCTATTGCGCGTTGGCCGCGAAGGTGTGGTTGCCTTTCCCAACTTTGCCAATTGGCGCTGTCGCTATTATCTAGGGTTCCGTGGACGCATGCCTGTTTCCAAATTTATGCCCTATTCTTGGTACGACACCCCCAATATTCACTTCTGTACTATTTTAGATTTCGAGCAACTTTGCCGCGATCTAGGCATTAGTATTGTTGAACGTGTCGTCGTAGACGAGCAAGGTAACAGTGACTGGCTTACCCGCTATCTGCCCAACATATTTGGCACCACCGCTATCTACAGGATTAAGCGATAAATTATGGCTAAACTCATTCTTGCTTCTGGTAATAAAGGCAAATTACGTGAATTTTCTGAGATGATGGTGCCATTGGGCTGGGATGTTGAGGCCCAAGGTGCATACTCAGTCCCAGATATTGAGGAGACCGGGCTTACCTTTGTTGAAAATGCCATACTCAAAGCACGCAATTGCTGCAAACATACCGGGTTTGCAGCCCTAGCTGACGATTCGGGTATCGAAGTTGACGCCCTGAATGGCCAACCTGGCATTTACTCTGCACGATTTTCTGGCCCCGGTGCAACCGACGCCGATAACAACGCTACGCTACTGCGTAAACTTCAAGACAGTGACGTTCGCAGCGCTCGCTATCACTGCGTGCTGGTTTTTATGCGTCATGCCAATGATCCAGTACCGCTTATTTGTCACGCAGCCTGGGAAGGTAGCATCTTGCATGCGCCACAAGGTGATGGCGGTTTTGGCTACGACCCATTGTTTTGGCTTGAAGAGCATCAATGCACGGCAGCGCAACTTGATTCAGTGGTAAAAAATCGCTTAAGTCACCGTGGCAGGGCTATGAATCAGCTGTTGCAAGCGCTCTCTTAATGCTGACGCTACCACCACTTTCGCTGTACATTCACATTCCCTGGTGTGTACGTAAATGCCCCTACTGCGATTTCAACTCCCATGCTCAGCGCGGCGACCTTCCAGAACAAGACTATGTTGATAGGCTGCTAAAAGACCTTCGCAACGATGCTGCATGGGCTCAAGGCCGCAATATACAATCGATATTTTTCGGTGGTGGTACTCCCAGTCTTTTTTCTGCCCAAGCCATCGGTCAAATTTTGGCGGGGGTAAAAGATTGTATCCCGCTGGCCGACGACTGTGAAATTACCCTTGAAGCTAATCCGGGCACCTTTGAACAGGAAAAATTTAGTGGCTTTCGCAGTGTGGGCGTCAACCGATTATCAATCGGCGTCCAAAGCTTTAACGATAAGCATCTCAAGACACTGGGCCGCATTCATAGTGCCGGTGAAGCTGAGGCGGCCATTGGTATCGCCAAACAAGCAGGTTTTGATAATTTTAATGTCGACCTTATGCATGGCCTCTCTAACCAATCCGTCGAAGAAGCCCTGCAAGACATCCAGCTCGCGATCGCACTGGGAGCACCCCACCTATCGTGGTATCAACTAACCATCGAAAAAAACACGGCCTTTTTTTCAGCCCCTCCCGTGCTACCCGATGAAGATACCCTGTGTGATATTGGTGATGCTGGGCTTGAGCTCATTCAAGCCAGCGGGCTAAATCAATACGAAGTATCTGCGTACTGCAGAACAGGAAGACCCAGTCGGCACAATATTAACTATTGGCAATTCGGGGACTACCTAGGTATTGGTGCAGGTGCACATGGCAAACTAACTTTGGTCGACGAGCAGCGTGTGATAAGAACTCAAAAAACACGTGCGCCAGAGCATTACATGTCGAAAGAAGCGCTAAACGTACGCAAGTATGCGGATATCGATAATAAAGATATGATCTTCGAGTTCATGCTTAATGCGTTGCGCTTAAAAGAAGGCGTACCGGCATCGTTGCTTAGCGAAAGAACAGGCATGGCCTTAGCGTCCATGGAGCCACTTTGGCATGACTTAAGGCAACGCGGACTGATGGTAGATCGGGACGATAAACTAGCCACCACAGAGCGAGGCGGATTATTCTTGAATGATGTATTACAAGAGTTTCTCGACTATGCACCCAGTGCGTAATGCACAATTTTATCTTTCAAATGAGTCAATCGATTAAGTCCCGACATACCCTCGTTTCGCAACCAGCGTATGGCTAACTCGCGTCTAGAGAATAGCCGTTTGAATCCTTCCATCGTCCACATCATCGCAAGGTTATCTGCTTTACGGCGCCGTTGATAACGACGCAAGCCTTGCTCATGGGCCACCCCTAAATGTCTCTTCACACTTCGTTGTAACTCCGCCAATAATACTTCTGCATCAGCCAACCCAAGGTTCATACCCTGTCCCGCTAGAGGGTGAATGGTGTGAGCAGCATCGCCGATTAATACCACTCGGTTTTTGACATAATCGACCGCATGGCGCTGCCTGAGAGGAAAGGCATGTCTAACACTACAGGCTTCAACACGCCCTAGGACGCCTTCACTCGCTCTTTCTAATTGAGCCATAAAGGTGGCATCATCGGCAGCCATGAGTTGGTCTGCCATATCATCTTCACAGGACCAAACCATGGACACCATGTTAGGGTCAGCTAGGGGTAATAAGGCCAAAGGACCCGTCGTCAAAAAATTTTGCCACGCGGTAGCTTGGTGCTGGCGCTCCATTTTCAGTGTCGCCACAATACCCGTATGACCGTAATCCCACTCACGAGTGAAAAAACCCTGCCCTGCTCGAATACTGGAAAGCGCACCATCGGCACCTACTAGCAGTTCTGCATCGATCGTTTCACCATTCGCCTCGATACGGATTCCGCTGGAATGATTTTCAAGCTGCTGAATTTCAGTGGGAGCCAAAACCCTTACTGCGCTATCGAGTAAAGCTTCAGCCAATGAAGCAGCAAGCACTCGGTTTTCAACGATATGACCAATATTACTATCACCAATATCAACGGCATCAAATCTTATGCGGCCAGTGCCTTCATCGTCCCAAACCTCCATATGGCGATAGGGGCAGCAACGTTGTTCTAACACCCCCTGCCAGACGCCCAAATCAGTCAAAAAGGATTGACTGCGGCGAGTGAGTGCACTCACCCTGACATCATAATCAGCAACCTCTGTCCCCAACTCAAGACGCGGAGGTAACGGGTTACGATCGATAAGAACCACGGAAATTCCCTGCCTAGACAATCCAAGGGCCGCCGCCATGCCAACAACGCCCGCCCCAATGATCACCACATCAGTGCTCGCCATCAGTGT